>Ga0208741_10000067_pt1 | contig 57396 bp, 41 predicted proteins | sample CryBogCBE03Jun09_FD_184576 | JGI IMG/M metagenome (GOLD analysis project Ga0208741, IMG submission 184576) | Freshwater microbial communities from Crystal Bog, Wisconsin, USA - CBE03Jun09 (SPAdes) | ecosystem: Environmental > Aquatic > Freshwater > Lake | place: Crystal Bog, Wisconsin, USA...
GCTGGCCGAGGAGCTCAAGGCCGGGGCGCCCGAGTAGGCGGTGGCGGCCGAGTCACCATTGACCAGACCAGTGATGGTGGCGGTGTAGGTGGGCAGGGCGGTGTTGTAGACGGCGGACTGGTCGTCGGCGGTCACGGTGAGTGTGGCGGGCAGGACGGTCGCAGTGCCATCAACGTAAAGAATTGTGTAATTAGAGGAAGACCCTCCATGGCAACGAGTGATGTAGCTACCTACCGCACTCGTAGCGACGGCACCCGACGTGCACACTGGTAATAAGTCGAGTGATGCTGCAGTGTCACCACCCTGTAAGCCGCTGTACAGCGCCGTCGATGCGTCGGGCTGCGATCCGTACACAGACGTAGTCGACGATGCCGTGATCGTGAGGGTGGCCGCACCAATGGTGAAGGAACCCGCGGTGTAAGTGATGGCGTAGTTCGACGACGAGCCAGTTGTGAAGACAGCGGCCGACGGGGTAATCGAATACGTGCCCGCGGCGGTCGGGGCCGTGGTGGAGGCGGCGTAGGTAGTGGAGCCCGTGCCGGCGTAGGTGTAGGTCACGCTCGAGACGGCGTCCGATCCCTGGAGACCGGACTTGGTGATGCTCGGGGTGATGGCCGTGCCGTAGGTGGGGCTGGTCGACGATGCCGTGATGGTTAATGCGGCGGTGCCAACGGCGAAGCTCTGGGCCGAGCCATCAGCGGCGGCGTAGTTGCCACTCGCGGCGACGTGGGCCGTCAGGGTGCAGGTGCCGGTGGTGACGTAGGAAACGACGCCATTCGACACGGTGCAGACACCAGTCGTTGACGAGGTCACCGTGGGGGTGGCGGTCGAGGCGGTGGTGTAGGTCGGGGTGAAGGAGGAGCCGTAGGTGGCGCCGGTGGGGATGTTGGAGATCGTGACCGTCGGGGTGGCCGCACCAATGGTGAAGGAACCCGCGGTGTAAGTGATGGCGTAGTTCGACGACGAGCCAGTTGTGAAGACAGCGGCCGACGGGGTAATCGAATACGTGCCCGCGGCGGTCGGGGCCGTGGTGGAGGCGGCGTAGGTAGTGGAGCCCGTGCCGGCGTAGGTGTAGGTCACGCTCGAGACGGCGTCCGATCCCTGGAGACCGGACTTGGTGATGCTCGGGGTGATGGCCGTGCCGTAGGTGGGGCTGGTCGACGATGCCGTGATGGTTAATGCGGCGGTGCCAACGGCGAAGCTCTGGGCCGAGCCATCAGCGGCGGCGTAGTTGCCACTCGCGGCGACGTGGGCCGTCAGGGTGCAGGTGCCGGTGGTGACGTAGGAAACGACGCCATTCGACACGGTGCAGACACCAGTCGTTGACGAGGTCACCGTGGGGGTGGCGGTCGAGGCGGTGGTGTAGGTCGGGGTGAAGGAGGAGCCGTAGGTGGCGCCGGTGGGGATGTTGGAGATCGTGACCGTCGGGGTGGCCAAAGGGGTAGAAACTGGACCGTAGCTCTGAAACGAGCTGCTGCCGGCGGCATTCGTCGCTGTGATTTCGGCGTAATACGAGGTGTTGTATTGAAGTCCTGTGATGTTGCAAGTGGTTGAAGACCCCGACACCGCATTGCACGAAGAGGAGTACGACTGAGTCCAGTTTGAATTATCCGTTGAGTAGTACAAGGTGTAACCAGTGGCGCCTTGCGCCACGTTCCACGTTGCGACTACATAGTTCAGAGATCCCGGCGAGATTGAAAATCCGGTAGTCGCATTTGGCACAACAGTTATGGCATTGCTGGCTTGCGAATACGAACTGTAGCCAGAGCTGTTGTGGGCGGCGTACCGTAAATAAACGTCTCCGCCTGAAAGACCCGAGTAGGTATAGGACTTGGTCGTGCTTGAGGTCGTCACCGCGCCCTGCCACGAACTTCCGTCGAAGGAATACTGAATCTTGTAGCCGTCGACAGTGCCATTCGTGCACTGTAGATTTCCCCAAGTCAGTTTCACCGAAGTTCCAGTCACGCTCGTAAGTGTGGGTGCAGCCGTCTCGATTATTGGAACACCGCTACCAGCACAGTGGGCATATTTCTTCTTCGAGCCACCACTTGCCGGAATGCGTCGAATATGCGGCACGAAGCCGGAGGCCCGAGAATCCAGCCGCGAAGGGTGGCTTATGGTGACGTGAGTCGTCACGCCATTCAGCGCCCCGGCATTTGTGGCGCCCACGATTTGGGAAAGGCCCCCGACGCATGAGAGAACCAAGATTGCAGACACGAGTCCACGAACCCCGGTGAAGAGCCTCTTCAAATAGTTCATTGGCAACAACCTTCGACTTTTTATTTCAAGAATATTTGAAACAGTGTTTCTAATATAACTATTGAATACATTGTTTGCAATAGATTTCCAACCATGTTTGTCAATATGTGGATTATTGCGATGCGAAATCTTGCCAACTTGATTTACTTCGGCCCTGGCGCGGCAGTTACTTCACCGTGCGCTTCAGAAGCGAGTAGGTGGATTATCCGTTCACAATCCCGGCTGGTTTCGATCCGCCCTTAGCGATAATCGAAATGGTGACAAATGAGTGCGCTCGAATAACCGTTCCAGCCCCGCCACCCGTGAAGCTGACTAAAGATCCACCCGCGCTGGTGGTAACTGATGTCGCTGCGCCCCACCACGACATGACCTGGCCCCCAGGAGGCAGGGTGCAGCTGAAACGCCACGGAATAGAGGCCGAGCCAATGTTCAGACTCGTCGGATTCGAAACGGTGAAGTGACCTTGATAGCCGCCATTCCACTTTGAAGTCTGCACGAAGACAATTCGTAGGAATGAGCTCTGGTCAGCCGACAACGGCGTAACTGAGGCCGCTGCGTTCGCACTCGAGCTGGTCCCAACTTTGTTTACTGCAACCACGCGGAAGGTGTAGGACGTGCCGTTCGTGAGGCCGGTGAAAATACAGCTCGTCGCGGCGACGTTGATGCAGCTCGCAGGCGGAGTCACGTACGGGTTGACACTCACGTTGTACCCGGTGATGGGGCTTCCGCCGTTAGACACTGGCACCTTCCAGTGGACCGTTGCCGAGCCGCTCCCCTCCACTGCCCACACTGACAGCGGCGCGGAGGGGGCACTCACCGGAACCACCGAGGCGGAGGGAACATACGCGCTGGTCTTACGATTCTGGGCGACCGCTTGCACGGCGAAGGTGTACGACACCCCATTGGCAAGTCCGGTAAAGGTACAACTTGTCGATGATGCCGGAGCCCAGCACATCAGCCCGAGGTCCGAAGTCACGTTGTACCCGCTCAGTGGCTGACCGCCGGTAAACGTTGGCGCCGTCCAGGTCACCACGACGCGCCCGTTACTAGGGGTGGCCACGACGTTGGTGGGTGCACCGGGGTTCACCAAGGCCACCACGGCGTTCGATGGACTCGAGTAGCTACTCGCGTAACCGGCTCCATTAGTGGCGGTAACGGTGAAGTGGTACACCACGCCGTACTGCAGCCCCGTCACGACGCAGGACGTAGTCAGGACGCCCACGCAGGCTGACGATCCCGCCAACGACGGCGACGCAGTCACCGCGTACCCAGTGACCGGGGCTCCGCCAGTGGAGTTGGGGAGAGACCAGGTCACGGTGGCCTGATCGCCGTACACGCTGACTGAGACCGCGGGCGGTGCTGAAGGGGCGCCCACGAGAGTCACGGCATTCGACACATCCGACGCGGCCGACGAAAGTCCATCGGCATTCACGGCTGAGACAGTGAAGGCGTAGGCCACACCGTTCGTCAGGCCATCGAGGGTGCAGGTGTTGGAGGACAGCGCCGCACCGCTGACGCTGCACTGTTGGGTGCCACCAGCCACCGAAACGACGTAGGAGGTGATTGCTGACGAGCCAGGATCGGTGGACGGCGTCCACGTCACCGTTACGCTTCCGTTACTCGCAATGGCCGCCACGCCAGTGGGTGCAGCGGGCGGATTGAGACACACGACACCGTTGAGCAGACAGTTGCTCGGCGCTCCGGTGCCGGTCGTGGTGTAGCCGACCACCCACGTGGTGTTGGGGGCGATGAATGGTTCGATCTTGGGTGCCGTGACCGTGACGAGCGTTCCGCCCGTAACGGGTGATGTGGCGGCGTTACCGCCCCAGAGCTTGATGAGTTGTGTGCCAGTGGGCAGGACAAAGGTCATCGTCCAGGTATTGGCCAGTGAGCCGATATTGACCGACGTGTTGTTGAGCAACGTGAACTGCCCCTGGTAGCCGGTCGTCCACCAGTTCAGGTCCGCGAAACCGACCGAAGGGTTGGGAATACCGGGCTGGGTGAACGCGGGAAGTGAGCAGGTAGATCCCCCCATCAGGCAACGCTGGGGATTGCCATTGCCCTTCGTCGTGAAACCAACAACGACTGAGTACCCCGGTAGGAGCGCCGGCGCGGTGTCGACGGCCGTCACCGTTATCAACATGCCGCCGGTTGTCGGCGTTGACACTTCGGTGGCGTTCCAGATGCTGGCGATTGCCGTTCCAGAGGGCAGAACGAATGAGAACGTCCACGGTGACGACGGACTTCCCACATTGACGGGAGCGGTGTTGGTGAGCGTCACTTCACCTTGGTACCCACCGCTCCACCAGTTCGGAATGTTGTAGGAAATGGTGGCCGTCGTAATTGGGTTTCGTACGCTGATCGTTTGCGCTGCGCCGATACCCGCCATGAACTGAGGGCCGACAGCGACGTGAGCGACCAAAACGCAGTCACCGGTGGTGACGTAGGTCACGAGGTCGGTGGCGTCCACGGTGCAGACCGCCGGGGTGGTTGAAACAACGAATAGTGCGCCATCGCCCGAAGTGGTGACGCGGGGCTGGAAGGCGTTGCCAAGGGTATCAATCGCCGGCAGGTTTGAAATGACCGGTTCGGAGGGAATGTTGTAGGTCAGGATTGCCTTGCCGGCAACATAGACAAATCGGTAGTTGATTGCGGAGGCCCCGGCGCAGAAACTGGTGTAGCTACCAGCGGTCGAGGTCACCTTGACCGTACTCGTGCAGCGTGGGGGCACGCTAATTGCGCTCGCGGAGTCACCCAAGACGTACCCCGTGACGGCGTAACTCACGGGGGGTGGCGTCGTTCCCGCCAACTGGGTCGAGCTTGACGCCGTGACTACCAGGATGGCTTTCGACACCCCGAAGGTCTGGGGATCCCCGTCAGCCGCTTGGTAGACCGTGCCGGCACTCACGTGGGCGACGAGGGTGCACGATCCAGTTGCGATGAAGGTCACGATGCCTGTGTTATCGACCGTGCACACCGAGGGGGTGCTGCTCGTTACCGAGGGGGTGCCGTCACTGTTGCTCGACACCACGGGGTGAAAGGTGCCTCCGTAGGTTGGACCAGAAGGGACGTTCGAGACGTAGGGCGTCGAGGCCGCAATAGAAAACACCGTCACTGTGCCGTTCAGGTAGGACATCGAGTAGTCCTCGTCCACCGCGCCAGCGCACGAGGACGGATACGTTCCGGGCACCGACGATGGAGAGGTGGAAGACGAGCACGTGGGAGTAGTCGTCAGCGACGAGGAGGAGTCGCCATTCACGAAGCCGCTGTAGGAGGGGGTGATGGTCGGCGCCGCATCACCGGCATACTGCGTCGCGTCGGAGGCGGTAATCGTCAGCGGAGCGGGCGTCACGGTCGTCGTTCCCGTTAGGTAGCTAAACGAGTAGTTCGCCGACGTGAGGCCGTAACAGAAGGAAGCGTAGGAGCCAACGTGTGATGCGCTCGTTGTTCCCGACGAACAGGCACTCCCCGCGGCAACAGTACCGGCATTGTCGCCATTGACGAGGCCCGACAACGTCACGGTGATCGTTGGGATTCCAGCGCCATACTGCTGGGATCCGTCCGAAGCGGTAGCCGCAACAGATGCCTTAGTGACCGTGATGGTCTGGGTCGTCGATGTGGTGTCGTAGTTGGCGTCGGCGGCCACACTCAAGGTCAGTGTGCACGAACCGGTGCCCGACGTGAAGGACACGGAAAAGCCAGAAACGGCGCACACTGCTGCGTCACTGCTCTGGAGCGAGACAGCACCGGTGTCCCCAGGGGTAAGGGAGTACGTCACACCGTACGACGAACCGTAGGAAGTCGTGGTCGGAGTCGACGTAAACGCCAGCGACGCTGAACGATCAGCCACCGTGAACGAAATCGACGTTGTCGATGGCGCGAAGTTGACCGTACCGGCGTACGATCCATTCAGTGTGAACGTACCGGCGATTGGCTCGGTGATGGAACATGTGCCAGTGCCATGCACCAGTGTCACGGTGCAACTACGGCTGCCATCCGAAACATCGACCGTGCCAGTCGACGACGATGGATTCATCGTCGCAGTAATTGTGGTCGGGTTCGGGTACGAGCTGTAGGCAGCTGACAGCGACAGCGAAGTGGGAACCTGCAGGACAGTCAACTGGCCCGTCGAGTAACTGAAGTCGTAGTTGTTATCCGAACCACCCGAGCACGTAATCGTGTACTTTCCCGCATCAGAACCCGATGTGTACGTCGACGAGCAGGTAGGCGAGACATTCACATTGGGCGTTACGACCGACCCACTCTTCGATCCAGCGTGGAATGAGAACGGGTAGCTCGGTGAAGCATCGCCGAAGTTGATTGCCACATCCGATGCCACGACATAGAGGGTGGCCTTGGTGACGCTGGCGGTGCCCGAGACGTAGGTGAAGGTGTAGTTCGAGCTCACCGCGCCTGAGCACGAGGTGACGTAGGAACCAACGGGGCTCGAGGAGGTGGCCGTGGAAGAGCAGGTGGGCTGAGTGGTCAGTGACGAGGCCGAGTCGCCGTTGACGAAACCGCTGTAGGAGGCGGTGGGGGTAGCGGCGGTGGCGCCGTAGACCTGGGTGGTGTTCGAGGCGGTGATCGTGAGGGTGGCCTTGGTGACGCTGGCGGTGCCCGAGACGTAGGTGAAGGTGTAGTTCGAGCTCACCGCGCCTGAGCACGAGGTGACGTAGGAACCAACGGGGCTCGAGGAGGTGGCCGTGGAAGAGCAGGTGGGCTGAGTGGTCAGTGACGAGGCCGAGTCGCCGTTGACGAAACCGCTGTAGGAGGCGGTGGGGGTAGCGGCGGTGGCGCCGTAGACCTGGGTGGTGTTCGAGGCGGTGATCGTGAGGGTGGCCTTGGTGACGCTATTGGAAAATCCCGCACTCGTCGAGGCGGCGTAGTTACCGCTGGGCACGTACGCAGCGGTGTAGGTGAAGGATCCACTCGCAGACTCAGTAATTTGGCACGAACCCGAACCCGAGGCGAGGGTCGCCACGCAGGACAGCCCCGCCCCGTCTGAGACGTTGACGGTACCGGAAGCGGCCGCTGGGCTCACCGACACAGCAATTGTTGTGGCCGAACCGTAGGTCGCCGACGAAACACTCGTGATCGTGGTCGTGGTTGCGAGCGAAGTTACCGCGACAGTCTGGGTGGAACCACTCGCTGCGTTGTAGGTCGCAGACTGCGCCGTTTGTGCCACGAGCGAACATGTACCGGCGCCGACAAATGAGACCACCAAACCCGAAGCCGTGCACACGGTCGAAGGACTAACCGTCACGCTCGGCGATCCGTCACCCGTGGCTTGACTAACGGTGGCGGTGAAGGATCCGTTGACGGTGGCCGACGACGGAAGGTTGGAGATTGTGGGCGTGGACGGATCGGCACGTAGCGTCGTGAACGACGACGACGTTGAATAGGTCGTTCCCTGCGAATTGGTCGCCCCGACTTGGACGTAGTAGGTCGTAGCCGCGGACAAGCCACTGAGCTGACACGATGTCGCCGAGGTGGTCGTGCAACCAGTGGTCCATGGGGCACTCCCCGTAATGGAGTACTGAACCGAGTAGCCAGTGACGGAGGGAATACCAGTTCCCGTCGTGGGCGCCGACCAACTGATGGTCGCCCCGGTGGCGCTGGTTGCCGTCGCTGAAGAGATTGTTGGGCGATTCGGTGCTGGTTGGGCTGACAACGTGATCGTTGGCGATGCGGCCGTGCTGTATGTCACCGATGTTCCTGTGGTGTAACTCGCACCGCCACCGCCACCGCCGGCGCTACAGCCACCACCACCACCACCGTATCCCGCACCACCACCACCAGCGGTGGCACCACTCGTGGTGCGGTCACCGGCGCCGCCGGCGGCTGGGGCGTGCGTCGAAGTACTGGAGGCGTAGCCGTTATTTGAAACGCTGGCGCAGGCACCACCTGATGCGTGACCACCACCTGAGCCCGCAGCACCGGCGTTAGCGCCATAACCACCATTATCGGGAGTAGAGGCAATACCCTGCACACCGTTCTGACCCGACGCGCCACCATTGTGCGTGCTCGAGTTGGCCGCACCACCACCACCGCCCGCAACGACTAACCACTTCGCCGTCGTTGCGTCATAAATCGCGCTCGCACCACCACCGCCGCCGCCCGTAGCACTGCCAATCCCACCACTTGCTGCACCCCATCCAGCAGCACCCGACGTCGAACCGCTACTGGCAACGTAGAGGTCTAACTCGTCGCCGGGCGACACGCTGATTGTCGACACCACCGAGGCCCCCGCACCACCATTCGCGATCCCGGAGATACTTCCGCCGGAGCCACCCACCACGGTTGTCGTCAGTGAGGTTGTCCCCGTCGGGACGAAATATGTCGTGAAGGAATTCGCCACATACGTGACGGTGTAGGTAGCTGCGCTGGCCGGTTGAGCTGCAATCAGAACGCTAGTAACGAGCAGCGAAGCAAGCAGCGAGAAGGACGTGACGAATCTCGCCAACATCTCGGCGCCTGAGGCGCGGCGGAGAAAACCGCTGTTTCCGTGGTGATTGTGTCGCATTGGGTCTTTCAGTGGTGATACGACCGCGTTAGAAACGCTGTATGCAATCTACAAGTTACGCACAGCGTTTGCAATATTTTTTCGTCGTCAGCCACGACGTGAAAAACGGCCGCCCGTGGGCGGCCGTCTTCAGGAGAAGGGTGATGTGAGTACTAGCTCTGACAGGGAATCCCGTTCGAGCGGCATTGAGACGGCGACCCCAACCCGTAGGTCGTGAAATACACATCGGCGTGGGCGCCGGCGGCCAACGTCGAGTTCTGCACCAATGGTGTGACGATGACAGTTGTCACCCCTCGTCGAACGGTGGTGGTGTGATTCGCACCCCAGAAGCTCGCCACGCTGGTGCCCGCCGGGAGACTGAAACTAAACGTCCACGGCACATTTTGCGAACCGATTGGCTGCATCGTGGGATTACTGATCCGGAATCGACCCTGGTAGCCGTTCGCCGACACCGCTGACTTGGTGAAGCGAATGCGCACGGGACCAGCAATCGGCGCTGCACTCACGCTGGGCGACGCGCTACTCGTTCCAATGACGTTCGTCGCGGTGACCGAAAAGGAGTAGTTCACGTAATTGTCGAGACCGGTGATCACACACTGCTGGGCCGTGGTCATGACACACGAACTCGGGACCGACCCACTTGGCGACACTGCGACGGTGTAGCCAGTGATGGATTTGCCACCATTTGACCGAGGGGTCATCCACGTCACGGTCACTTGACCATTTCCGGCGATAGCGCGAACACCTTGTGGAGCACTAGGCGACGTTGGGGCGCGGAAGGGTGTCACCGGCGAGGAGGCAGTCGAGAAGGCGCTCAGTAGTCCCGCCTGATTCATGGCCCGAACAACAAAGACAGTCGCCAGTCCATTGGCGAGACCGTTGAACGTGCAGGAGTCCGTCGGCCCATTGACGACGGGCGCACCACAATTGAGACCAAGGTCTGACGTCACGGTGTACCCAGTGAGAGGCGATCCACCCGTGAAAGTGGGCTGGTCCCAGGTCACCACGACGGTGCCATCCCCGGGAACGGCAGTCACGTTCGTCGGCGCGGCGGGGTTGGTGATCGGCGTAACCGCAGCGGTCGGCGCCGACGGAGCACTCGTGAAACCAGCTGCGTTCGAGGCGATGACCCTAAACGTGTACGCAGTGCCGTACGTGAGTCCGGTGAATGAGCACGTCGTCGTCAACGTCATGACGCAGCTCGGCGGGGTGGCGGCCTGAGGCGAAGCAACGACCGTGTACCCCGTCAGAGTTGATCCGCCCTCGAGGGCGGGGGCACCCCAAGTGATGACGGCCACGCCATTGTCAAGGTTGACCCCAACGCCGACGGGCGAGGTCGGGGCGCCAATTGGCACGACGGTATTTGAGGGAAGCGACGGACCTGATGACAAGTGGTCACCATTGATGGCGGCGACCTGAAAACTGTACGAAACACCCGCGCTGAGTCCATGGACGACGCAAGAATCACTCGCGACATCAAGACCAGCTACCGTACACGTCGCAGTCGAGCCACTCGCGGTGACAACGTAGGAAGCAATAGCCGATGATCCCGTCGAGGCGGGTGCGCTCCAGGTCACCGTCGCCGCCCCACCGGTGAGGGTCGCCTTCACGTTGGTGACGGGTGATGGAGAGGCGGGGCAAACGAGGCCATTGAGGAGACAGTTCGTTGGCGCACCCGTCCCACTGGTCGTAAAGCCAATGGTGACGGTTGCCCCAGGCGCGAGGACTGGCGACGCGCTGGAACCGGTGACCGTAACCTGCGTCCCGTTCGCTACCGCGGCGGTGGCGACGTCGCCACCCCACAAGCGAATCAGCGACGTTCCCGCAGGCAACACGAAGGACAGCGTCCACGGGTGTGCGGGTGAACCGATGTTGGACGACGTGTTGTTCGATAGCAGGTACTGTCCCTGATAGCCCGAAGGTGACAGGTTCAACACGGCGTACCCGACGGGAGGATTCGGAATGCCGGGAACGTTCAGCGGTGGCATTGAGCAAGCGCTGCCACCCATCATGCAGTTCTGCACGCTGCCGTTCCCCTTCGTCGTAAACCCAATGCTGTACGACGTACCGGGCATGAGAACGCTTTCGTAGCTCGGCGCCGTCACCGTCACCAGGGTGCCACCGTTCGTCGCAGTGGAACTCTGATTTGCACCCCAGAAGGAGTCGATTGAGGTACCCGTTGGCAGCACGAAGGAGAAACTCCACGGTGACGATGGTGAGCCAAAGTTAACCGGCGTCGAATTGTTGAGGGTTATTGACGACTGGTACCCACCGACCCACCAATTTGTAACGCTGTAGGTCATCGGAATAACGGCGGCGGGGTTCTCAACTTGAAAACTCTGATCCGGGCCCTCAGAGGCCGCGTATTGATTACCGGCCGCAACCTGGGCCTGCAGCGTGCACGTTCCCGCGCTCAGGTACGTCACGGTGTCGGTGCCCTGCACAGAACAGACCAGTGGCGTGAGCGACACAACCCCCGCTACCCCATCGGCATTGGTGCTAATCGTCGGGGTGTACGTGTTGCCAAGGGTATCGGCGGTCGGTAGGTTCGAGATGGTGGGAGTTGACGCTGCAGCGAGGCCGACCGACACGGTTCCCACGACATACGCAAAGGTGTAGTTGGTGGCCTGTGCCCCGGAACAGTACGAGGGGTAGGAGCCTGACGCCGACGTCGACAGAGCGGTGGTCTGGCACGTTGGGGCGACACTCAATGACGCGGCGGAATCGGCGCCGATAAAGCCTGCGTACAGCGGTGTGATGGTGGGCGGCGTCGCTCCCGCCGCCATCGATGCACTGCTCGCTGTGACCGTTAACGTTGCGGGGGCCACGGTAAAGAACTGAGCGGGGCCGCTCGCGGCCGCATCCGTGCCGTTGGCCGCCTCGGTCGATTGCAGGACGCACGAACCGGCACCGACGAACGAGACAGTGCCGGATACGGGGTCGACCGTGCACGTGGTGCTCGAGAGTGACACGACGCTCGTGGACCCGCTCGTCACCATGGTCACGGAGGGCACAAACGATCCCCCGTACACCGGTGCGGCGGGGATATTCGTAATTGACGGCGCGGCCGGCGACGCGCTCGCGAGGGATGCTGGCGTCGTCACACCAACGAGAAGCAAGAGTGCCATCCCGGCCAGCACTTGACGAGGAGTTGCGATGGCAGAGCGGAGTGCAGATGGGGCAGGTGACATGAGTTCTTCCAGTGGTGGGTGGACGTCTACGATGCAAACAGTGATCCCACACTACCGTTTGCAAACATTGTTTGCAATATTTATTTTTACGGCTATAGTTGGCTAGCCGAGGGTGGTGGCCGTTCGTGAGGCGGCTACAGCACCATAAAGTTCGTGATGCGATAAATGAGAACAATGTTCTCTTGAGCGGTAACATTCGTTGTAGGAGGTACCACATGACCACCATCCACCGTGATGACGACCAGGCTGATGTTGACGGTACTCCTGCCGTTCGCCATTCCCTTCCGCCGAAGAAGCAGCCTGCAGCGAACATCGAACGCAAGCGTGCGCCCTACATCAGTGCGTCCGTCGCCCGTCCCCACATTCTCGAAACGACGATTGAGCTGCTCCGCACCCAGCCCTTCCCGAGCGTGACCGTTCGCACCATCGCCAAGGCCGCGGGTCTCCACCCATCAGCCGTCATGAGAAATTTCGGCTCGATGGAAGGCTTGTACGACACCATTGCCCGAGAACTCGGAAAACGGGTCTCCAGCCGCTCACACCTGATGGACGGACCGAGCTTGCTCGCGGATCCGGACGGCATTTTGCGCACCCGACTCATCGCGTGGCTCCTCGGCCAGGGCGTTGACCCGAAAGAGATCAAGATCGACCAGGACAGCCCCGGCTATCAGGCCGTGGCCACTCGTCAGGGTGACGTCGCCATCACGAACGCCACCCGTGAGCTCTATGCCGAGATCATGATCTTTCTGTACGAAGGCTTCATTACCTTCTCCCCCGTTCATCCCTTCGTGAATCCGGAAAACCTGACGCGCTCCATGCAGTTGTTGGATGAAATGCGCAAGTTCCTCCCCCAGATCGAAGCGAACTTGGGTTGGGACGAAACGACCAGCTTGGCCGACATCACGTTCCCAATGAAGCTGGGGACTCCGCCAGCCGATAGCTGACCGCGCACCCGTCAAGACGGCGGCTGTGATTTTAATAGGAATATTTTCTATTAGTATCGGGGCATGACTGTTTCCAGCCTCGCCGCCCCTTCGACCATGCAGAAGATCCGAGCTTCCTTCTCCAAGAAGGAGTGGTCCAGTCTCGGCAGTATGTTCGCCTTCATCGTGTTCCTGCACGTGCTGGGTTTCACGCTGCTCGTTCTGGCGGCCCACCACCACATCGCGGGAGGCAAGGGCACCGCGCTCGGCCTCGGTACTGGCATGCTGGCCTACACCCTCGGTATGCGCCACGCCTTCGACGCCGACCACATCGCCGCAATCGACAACACCACCCGAAAGTTCATGGCAGAAGGAAAGCGCCCCATGTCGGTCGGCTTCTTCTTTTCCCTGGGCCACTCCTCGGTGGTCTTCCTGCTTACCTTCGCCCTCGGCCTCGGGGTGAAGTCCCTCGGTGGCCAGATCCACAACCAAAACTCGGGCCTCCACCAATTCGGTGGACTCGTCGGGACCTTGGTGTCGGGCGGGTTCCTCTACCTCATCGCCATCCTCAACTTGGTGGTCCTCTGGGGCATCGTCAAGCTCTTCATTGATATGCGGCAGGGTCGATTCAACGACGCCGAACTAGAGAAGCACCTCGATGCCCGAGGTCTCTTCATGCGCTTCTTCGGCAAGCTCGCCCGCTCTATCGACCGACCAGGCAAGATGTACCCGCTGGGTTTCCTCTTCGGTCTCGGTTTTGACACCGCGACCGAAGTAGCCTTCCTCGTTCTCGCCGGCTCGTCAGTCGCAGCCGGACTCCCCCTCTGGGCTCTCATCTCACTACCCATCTTGTTCGCCGCGGGCATGAGCTTGCTCGACACAATCGATGGTTCATTTATGAACTTTGCCTACGGCTGGGCCTTCTCCAAGCCCGTCCGCAAGGTGTACTACAACATCGCGATCACTGGCCTCAGTGTCGTGGTCGCGCTCTACATTGGCACCCTCGAGCTCATGCAAGTTATCGCGAATCAGTTCTCGCTCACCGGTGGTTTGTGGAACTACGCCTCGAACTTCAACATCAACCAGGCCGGTATGGTCGTGGTCGCCATGTTCGTGATGATTTGGGCCTTCGCCTTGCTCTACTGGAAGTACGGCAAGGTCGAAGCTCGATGGGAGGCGGCCGCCTTCAAGGCCCAGGTCGCCCGTGGTGAGACCCCGAACGCCCACCTCGCTGGTATTGAACTCGGCAGTATTCACGCCCCCTTCACCATCGACGAGTAACGGGCGGCGTCACCGCAAGCGAACCTCCACCTCCGACGGCGCTACCCCTTAGGGGGAGCCACCGCGTACGACGTCATCGAAAGGGACCCGAGCGTGCACCCCTCGACCACCGTTGCCACCGATCCACCGGTCACCGCGGCGATACCGGCGATATAGGCCAACGGGAGGAAGTGGTCCGTCGTTGGCACGGCGAAGCGGAAATCGTCCGAATCAACGAGCGACCCCAGCTGATCAGGCGCCGACTTCAGCACGGTGCGAGCGTCGTCGTCAAAACGTTGCGCCCAGTCAAAACCCTCATCACCGGCGCCCCACGAGATGGCCCGCAAATTGTGGACGACGTTACCCGACCCGAGGATGAGAACGTCATCGTCCATGAGTGGCGCCAGCTGCGCCCCGAGGTCCAGGTGGTACTGCATGTCCTTGGACGCGTCAATCGCCAACTGCACCACCGGCACGTCAGCGTCTGGGTACATGTGGGCCAGCACCGACCACGTCCCGTGGTCAATCCCCCACGTCTCGTCATCGAGTCCGACCCAGGTGGGAGCCACAATATCGGCCACTTGACGAGCCAAGTCCGAGGAACCGGGAGCCGAGTAGTCAAAGTCGAAAAGTTCCTGGGGGAATCCGTAGAAGTCGTGAATGACTCTCGGGTGGGCCATGGAGGTCACCGCCGTTGCATTAATGAACCAGTGTGCCGAGATCGCCACGATGGCGCGGGGCTTGGGCATCGAGAGCGCGAGGTCGGACCACGCCGTCGTCCACTGGTTCGTTTCGAGAGCGTTCATCGGACTACCGTGACCAATAAAAACGGCGGGCATGGGTGACATACAGCGCTCCTTTCGACTTCTCTCGTGAGCCTAGGCCTCGGAGTGGCAATTAGGCCAAGCGGGTGATCTCCACGACAACACCGGCGCCTTTGGACTTGGGTCCGTGATAGATACCCTTCAGTGGCGAGACATCACCGTAGTCTCGCCCCCGCCCGACGAGAATGTGACGAGCGGTGTGGCGGACCCCGTTCGTCGGGTCGATACCCGTCCAGGCCCCGGCGTAATACTCGACCCACGCGTGACTCTGTCCCTGGATGGTCTCGCCAATCTGGGGGTCGCGCTTGGGGTAGAGGTAGCCCGAGACGTACCGGGCCGGAATGCCCAGCGACCGAAGCAGACCGAGCATGACGTGGGTCATGTCTTGGCAGACACCCTTGCCTCGCTCGAGCGCCTCAATGGCCGTGGACGTCACCGTGGTCGCTCCGGGTACGTACTGCACGCGCGAGCGTACGAACTCGCTCACCGCATCAACCACCTCGTGCAGATCTGGCGTGCCGCGCAGGTGGGCCATTTCTCCCACCACGTCGCCGGGCAATGACGAACGGCGGGTGGGCACCAAGAACTCATTCATGCGGTCGATGAAGCCCGTGTCGGCCACGTCGGCCCAGGTGAGGTCACCTTCAATCGGGGCCGGTCGAGTTCGCACGGTGGAGTTCGACTCCACTTCGAGTTGTCCGTGCACTTCGCCAATGTCGAAGGCCGTCACCTGAGTGCCGAAATAGTCGCGGTAGGTGAAGAGTGGTTCGGCCGGGCGAACGGTGAGTTTCGCGGACTCGACCTCCTGCGTGGGCAACGACAGTGGCGTCATACGCGCTTCGTTGTAAGAGGACTTGGCGAATCCCTCGTAAATGAAGCCGGTGTGGTGGCGAATGTGGAGGCGAAGTTCGTCGCTCATAGCTCTCCCTCCGATACCCACAAGATGGCCTCCTCGTGGCGAAAGTACTTGTGCGTGACGGCGTCGGTGATGCGGTAACAGGTCGACTCGAGCGTCTGAAGGAGCTCGGGTAGCTGTTCGAGCAGTGTGGTCATGTCAATGAATTCCAGCTCGGTGCGAGCGTGGGCGACCATCTGTCGGGCGGTATCGCCGTGACTGTCGCGCTGACCGGCCGACTGAATCTCCATCAGCGCCTCGTCGATCACATTCAGGGCGAAGAGGATGGACCGAGGAAACATCCGGTCCAACATCAAGAATGTCGCCACGCCATTGGCGTCGTCGAGTTGGTGTGTTGACCGCATGAAGGCCTCCATGGCCCCCGAGGCCCGAAGAAAGGCCATCCAGTCCGGTGACGCGTCCAGGTAGGCGACGCGACCACGCAGCAGGCGGGTGGTCATGTCAATGCGTTCAATGTTGCGCCCCAAGACCAAGAACTGCCACCCGTCGTCGTGACTCAAGGTCGCGTCGGTCAGTCCCGCTAAGAGTGCGCACCGTTCTCGGACGTAGCCCAAATAGGTCGCCGGGCCGAGCGTGCGAGCCACCCGCTCGCGAGGGCGCAACTCGTTCCGCGTCGTGTTGAGGGCCACCCACATTTCCGAGGAGATGAAGTCTCGACTCCGACGTGCGTTTTCGTACGCTCCGTTGAGTGAGCCGGCGATCGAATTGGGGTTCTGCACGTCGTAGACAATGGTGTCGAGCGTTGACGCGCGGGTGAGGGCCAGATCAGTGGTATCGATACCCAAAATTGCGAAGAGGGACTGACAGGTGGCCTCCTCGTCATTGAAGGGGTCTTCGACCATGCGGTGAACGTACGAGTCGACGATACGACTGGTGTCGTCGGCACGCTCGATATAACGACCGATCCAGAACAGCGACTCGGCGAGTCGCGACAACATGCCTCGTTCACTCACTGTTGCTCCTCGTCTTGTCCAATGAATTCGTCGTTCTGTTGCGGTGGTGCTTCGGTCATGGGTGCCTGCGTCAAGTCACCAGCTCCCGTCGACGTGGCGAACACCTCTTCACTCAAGACCCACGTGTCCTTGGAACCACCACCACGACTTGAGTTCACGATCAGCTCCCCCTCACCGAGCGCGACCCGCGTGAGACCACCCGGCAGCACCCAGACGTCGTTGCCATCAGAGACGGCGAAGGGTCGCAGGTCGATGTGACGGGGACTGACCTTGTCGTCAACAAACGTGGGGTGGGTTGAGAGGGCCACGGGTCGCTGGGCAATCCAGTTACGGGGTGATGCCGCTACCGCGAGTCGCACCGCAGCGAGTTCTTCCTCTGAAGCGTGCGGGCCAATCACAATGCCCTTACCACCCGACCCGTCCACCGGTTTGATGACGTAGTGCTCCGGGTGTGCCAACACCTCAGCGCAGGCGTCGGGCTCCTCGAGTCGATAGGTGGTGATGTTGTCAAGGAGTGGCTTTTCGCCGAGGTAGTAGCGGATGAAGTCGGGGACGTAGGTGTAGACGAGTTTGTCGTCCGCTACCCCGTTACCGAGGCCATTTGAAATCGTCACGTTGCCAGCTCTCGCGGCGTTCACCAGACCGGCGACACCAATGACCGAGTTGGGACGGAACTGCAACGGATCGAGCCAGTCATCATCGACGCGACGATAGATGACGTGAACCGCGCGCTCCCCCGAGGTGGTCCGCATATAGACGTGGTTCGCTCGACAGACCAGGTCGCGACCCTCGACCAGCTCAACTCCCATCATGCGCGCCAGCAATACGTGCTCGAAGTAGGCCGCGTTATGCACACCGGGACTGAGGACCACGACGGTAGGGCTCGCGGCCTTGGCCGGGGCGGCGGCCACCAGCGCGGCCAGTAATTTGGCCGGATACGAGTCCACCGGCAATACGCGGTGATTCGAAAAGAGTGACGAGAACGTCTGCGTCATCGCCCGGCGGTTTTCAATCACGTAGCTCACGCCGGAGGGAATCCGAATATTGTCCTCAAGTACACAGAAGTTGCCGTGCTCATCGCGAATGAGGTCGATGCCGGCGACGGCGATACGCACCCCATTCGGTGGGACCACGCCAACCGCTGGTCGGCAGAAGTGTGGACTTGATGTCACCACCGAGCGTGGCATGAGGCCGTCGTCGAAGATGCGCCCCGCGCCGTACACGTCGGCGAGGAAGGCTTCGAGCGCACGGACTCGTTGTGCAATACCGCGTGACAGGTGGTCCCACTCGAGTGCGCCAATGATGCGAGGGACGAGATCAAGCGGGAACGGGCGTTCTTCGCCACTGTGGGCAAAGGTCACACCACGGTCGATAAAGGTGCGCGAGAGCTGGTCCGCCCGCTGCGCAAGTTCGACGGTATCGAGGGCTGAAAGGTCCCCGAGGAGCCGGCGGTACATCGGTCGCGCCACACCGGGCGCGCTAAACATTTCATTCCACGCGCCCGACGCATCGGACTCAAAGTGCACAACCATACGTCTACCGTACGAGGTAATTGTGTCTACTTTGTTTCAATCCGGTCACGTACCCATTACAGCCAGCTCGAACTCAGTCCATGAAGGCCCCACCGTTGACCGAAATAGCCTCGCCGGTAAGGAAGGCGGCGTCGTCCGAGGCGAGGAAGGCCACAACTTTGGCCACGTCTTCGGGCGTTTGCAGACGAGCGAGTGGCGTGTCATTGATCCAGCCCTGCTTGACGTCTTCGGGGGTGACGCCCCGCAGTTCGGCCTCCCACGCGAGCTCTCGCGTTTGCATCGGGGTGGCCACAAAACCGGGGCAAACTGAGTTGACTCGAATCTGGTGCGGCGCGAGTTCGAGCGCCATTGCCTGCGTCAGACCTAGTACGGCAAACTTCGAGGCCACGTAGTCCGCCAGAAATGGAGCCTTGCCCTGCTTCGCGGCCATCGAGGCGGTATTCACAATGATGCCGGGTCGACCGAGGGCGATCATGGCGCGAGCCGCCGATTGACCACAATAGAAAACGCCATAGGTATTCACCTCGAAGTTGCGCGCCAGGTCGGCCGGCGAGATGTCAATAAAACGCTGCATCTTGGAGATACCGGCGTTCGATACCCACACGTCAAGTCGGGCGTGGCGAGCGACGATACCCTGGACCGCCTCCTCCACTGCAACGGGGTTCGTGACATCGAGCCGCAGGGCCTCACCGGCCACGAGCGAGGTGGCCACCGCCTCGGCAGCCTCCAGGTTGATGTCGGCGACAATCACGTAATGACCCCGACGGCTGAGTTCAGTGGCGATCGCGGCGCCAATACCCGAACCAGCGCCGGTGACGACAGCGAGTGGTTGATTGTTCATAACGTACTCCTTGCGAGTTGGTGGGACAGGGTGGTGGTGACCTCGGTGAGGTCAAGGTAGTGCTGGTAGCGCTCGTCGTAGCGAGCCACGTGCGTGGGGTCGGGCGAAATCGTTTCGCCCGGCTCGAGAGCATCGAGGACGTAGCGAGGATCAGAGATGACGCCCACCCCGAGGCCAGCCAGCGTGGCAGCTCCGAAGGAAGCGCCCGGATGATTGATAATTGAGTGGAGATCTCGTTGCAAGACCGACGCCAGAATCTCCCGCCACAGCCGTGACTTTGACCCCCCGTTGGTCACGCGGACCGTTCCGAGGGTGAGCCCACCCTGCGCGAAGATCTCGGCGTGCGAGCGAAATCCGTAAGCGATGGCCTCGAGAAAGGCCCGGTGCAGGTCGCCTCGCGTCGTGCCAAGGTGGAGGCCGGCAATAACGCCCCGTAAGTCGGGGTCGTGCAGTGGTGTCTTCTCGCCCAAAAAGTACGGGAGAGCTATGAGGGCACCGGGAGTACTCTCCGCCGCTTCGGCATCGAGCGTGGTGAGATCGACGTCACCCACCAGGTGCTGCTCCCAGCGCAGTAGGGAGCCACTCGTGGCCATACACCCGTTCGGCAACCACTTCCCCGCCAGGGGATGTGCGTCGAGGTAGAGCCGGTCGTCGAGGAACACCTCGTCGCTGACGGCCAAGATATCCCCCGCGCCGCCGAGTTTGACGAGGGTGTCACCGTGGGTGAGCAGGCCCGCGCCAAAGGCACTCAGCACGTGGTCCGCACCACCCACCACGATGGTGGTATCCACATCGAGACCCGTGGCCGCAGCGGCCTCGGCCGTTACCTGACCTACGACCTCGCCGGGGTGGCGCACCGGCAAGAGCTCTGGCCAACGAATGGCCGCTGCCGTGACGACCCGCTCGAGTGGGGTGAGGCCTAGTCGATATAGCCCTGATTCGAGGGCCCAGTTCTGTTCCACGTGAGGAGATGCCCCTAGGCGACGGGCGAGCCAGTCGTAGCTGCCCTGCACCGAGGCTGTCGCAGCCCATACCTCGGGCTCGTGTCGAGCGAGCCACAGGGCCGTCGGGGCCACGGACTGCTGCGAGAGAACCGAACCCGTCAAGGCCACGAGATCGAGGTCCGCCAGTTGGGCGCGAAGTTCGAAGATTTCCGCTGTCGCGCGCGCATCGTTTTGCAGCATGGCGCGGCGCAGGGGTTGTCCTTCGGCGTCACAGACGACCACGGCGGGTACCATTCCCGATACCGCGATTGCAGCGATCGGGTCCCCTGACTGCGAGCGCAGGTCACGCAGTACCGCGCAGACACCACTCCACCACTGGTGGGGGTCGGCCTCGGCCCACCCGGGTGCGTCGCTAAAGAGATCGACGCCGCACTGCGCGGTCGCAATAATGCCGCGTGCCGGATCGACGAGTACGCCCTTGACCCCCGATGACCCGAGGTCGAGCCCGCAGAGTACGGTCACGGCTTAGGCGCTTCGAGCGGCGTCTACGAAACGCTTCACGCGCTCGGGGTCAACTTCGTTCCAGGTGTAGCCATCGCGCTTCAAGTCACTACCAACAATGCAGCCGTCGGCGTACTGGAGGTACGTCGCAATAGTCGCGGCTTTGGCACCAGTGTTGAGCAACACGGGAATCGAGGGGTCCACTGCCGCGCGGACGTCGGCGACGGTAGCGACGTCGGGCTCCGCTCCAGCCATCGGGCCCGAGACAAGAATGACGTCGGCGAGGCTAGAGACCACCGTCGACCGGGCCATCTGAGCAGGCGTGCGCTTGCCAATGGGTGATGCAAATTCCGGCGTGATGTTGGCGAAAATACCGAGATCATCACGGCCAAAGTTGCGTCGGTCGCGGAGTAGTTTGGCCGCGTCGGGGTGCCACGGACCCATGTCGGACTCCCACGAGCCGTTAATAACCTCGCGCATGAAGTGAGCACTCGAACCCACCGCGATGGCCATCGCGCACTGAGCGTCCCAGAGGTAGTCCACGCCGTAGGGGCGGTCAGTTGGGCGGCACTCATTGACGACGCGCGTCATGACGGCCGAGGCTTCGAGCCCCGCGTGCAGCACGTAGGGGCGGTCACCTTCGTTGCAGAACAAGATGGCGTCGAAGCCGCCTTCCAGTAACAGCTCGGTGTCGCGCTTAACGTGGTCGATGAGACCCTGGACGCCGGCGGCCGCATCAAAAAGTGGCGTTCCCGGCAGCGGTGGGACGTGAGCCATCGCGATCAGGGGCTTAGCAACCGACGGGAAAATTGTCCTAAAACGAGACACGGTATTACTCCTTTTCTACGACGACGCTCAGCACGTCGACATCTTGTTCACGAATAGCGCGCACACCCGGGTGGGTCGCACTGGCGTTAGTAATAACGAGATCGGCCGCGGTGATGGGGGCGAACGTCACGAGGGCCACACGGCCCACCTTGGTCTCGTCGGCCAGCACCACCACTCGCTGACCGCTGTTCATAGCGGCACGCTTTACTTCGGCGTCGTCGAGGTTGTACTCACAGAGCCCCTTAGTTTCGCTGACCCCCGCCACACCCATGAACACGGCGTCGCAGTTGAGGGCGTCAAAGGTCTGCTGCGCCCGATTGCCCACCAGACTCATTTCGCCATGACGAATGACGCCACCCGTCACAATGGTGCGAACGGCCGGTTTGGTGCTGAGCTCCATGGCGATGAGCAGTGAGGACGTAATAGCGGTAATGGCCAAATCGTCGGGAATGGCACGCGCCATGGCGTGAGTCGTGGTGCCGACATCGAGAAACACGGTCTCGTTCTCCCGCAGTTGGGCGGCCGCGGCCCGACCAATAGCCATTTTTGCGGCGGCGGCGTAAGCGGCACGCTGCAAAATTGGTGGCTCAAAGGAGCGACTCTGCACAGAAATCGCCCCACCCCGCGAACGGCGGGCTAATCCCTCGACTTCGAGCTGGTCGAGGTCGCGGCGAATCGTCATTTCGGAGGTGGTGTAGACGACCGCGAGCTCGGCAATGACAACTTCTCCCTGCTCACGCAGGAGTTCCGCAATGAGCGTCCGACGAGTTTTGGCATCCATAGTTCCTACTTTATGTTTATTTTTCACATTTCTCAAGGTAAAAATGAGAGAAATAAACAATTATTTCCTCTAATTACACATTTTTCGCGTCACGACGTCACGCCGTCAAAGTCGAACCAGCCGATGCGGCTCTGCCACTCACCCGAGGCCAGCGTCGTGCGGATGAATGACTGCAAGCGAGACTGCGGCACTAAATCCTCGAGCGCCGTACCGGGCTGTCGGAAGACAAACTCCAGCACATTGGCGCGATCATCACGCCAAGTCGGTAGTAGTTCGAAGCGTTGCTGAAAAGCCACGATGCGTGACGACGGGCCGAGGGCCCTGGGGAGTCGGTCATCCATCATCCACGACTCACAGGTCGCTAACCGCCGGCACGTTGCGGGCCACACGACCGCCAGCACCTCACGGGCTCGCGCCAGCGTGGCATCCAAGGCGGCGGGTGAAATATCAATGCGCGCCGGAATATGAATGCCAATCGACTGGTCTCCGTAACGAAAGCCGGGACCACGCCGCTCTTGTTCGGCCGCGTCGTACCACGGCTCGGGCGTTAACACACCCTCACCTAAATCAAAACGGTGGAACTTCAATGAACCTATCTGGAGAATCTCGCCGCGAAGAATTGGGAGCATCCACCACCCTGCGTCCACCCCGTAGGTCCCCCACTTCAAGCGGTGGGTTTCGGCGTGTCGCTCGAGGGCGCTGAGGGAACTCGTCACGACATCGAGTGGCACCCCAAGGTCGTCGTAGTAGTGAAGGAGCCCCGGCGTCGCCAGCGCGAAGAGGTAGTAGTAGAGCAAGCGGCCACTAGTCCCGAGGTCGTCGAGATCCTCCCAGATGGGTATCGGTGCGTGGCTGTCACCGCGATCTCGCTCCACCACGGTGAGTAGTTGTGCCAGCAGTCGACAAAAGGCGGGTTCACGTTGAAATGATGCCCAGTGGTCCACCAACTCACGACGAGCACCCTCGGCCACCGCAAGGTGCCCGAAGTACTCGTTGAGCCAGGCCGGTGAGGTACCGGCAATGCGTTCGAGGGTCTCCGGGTGGGGTGGCCCGAGGACATCATCCATGCGGGCGGTGGTGTCGTTCACCAGCTAGTCCAGTGGACGATACGCGACGCCGAAGGCCCGAAGGCGTTCGAGGTGCTGTGTCAGACGGGGCCGAAATGCTTCGACGGAAGTGGCACTTCCCCACACGACCTCGGCGAAGGCGCAGAGACGGGGGAAGGCCATGTAGTCGAGGTGGTCGCGGGTCGCGATGTACTCCGTCCACAACTGCACCTGGGCCCCACGAATGTGGTGATGCAGAGTGGGATCAAGGGATGACGGGGTAATCGTCACGCGATAGACGTCCTGCCACGTGGTGACCCGCGGTAGTGGTGAGATGGCGACCGGTTCGGACGGGTCGTCACTGTTCAACACGTCGAGATACAGCACTTGCTCGGGCGCCATAATGACGTCGAGCCCACGTGACGCGGCTTCAATGCCCTTTTCGGCACTGCGCCAGGCGGCAATAATGGTGCCGTCCAGCACGTCGGCGTCCAGCACTTCGTCCCAGGCCACGACCTCGTGACCCCGCGCCATGAGCGCCGCCGCGAGGCGACTGGTGTAGAGGCCCTGGAGCTGACCGGGCGAGGTGAAGCCATTCGCTTCCATCACGGCGCGGGCGGCCTCACTCTGCGCCCACTCGTCGCTGGGGCACTCGTCACCACCAATGTGCACCGGGCTCCCCGGAAACAGTGACGCCACGTAACAGACGACTTCTTCCGCGAAGGCCAACGTGGCCGGCTCGACATTCAACACGTGGTGCGAAATGCCCCAGTGCGTCCATACGTCGAGCGGTTCGGTCGTGTTTCCGAACTGAGGATAGGCCGCCAAGACGGCCTGGGCGTGTCCCGGCAAGTCGATCTCGGGCATGAGCTGCACGTGGCGCTTCGCTGCGTGGGCGCGAAGAAGTGCGATGTCATCAGCGGTAAAGAAGCCCCCGTGGGGCACCTCATCACGCACGTCGTCATTTTCGTGCCCGATTGGCGAACCCGACCGGTAGGCCCCCACCGTGGTCAATCGGGGCCAGTTGGGAATCTCCACCCGCCAGCCCTGATCATCGTTGAGGTGCAGGTGCAGTCGGTTGAGTCGGTGCATGGCAATCAGGTCAATGTGTCGGCAGACGGTGGCGACGTCGAAAAAGTGGCGCGAGACATCAAGGTGGCAGCCGCGCCACGCGTAGGCTGGCTCGTCATAAAAGTTGAGACCCTCGAGCTCCCACTCGTCGAGGTGATGACCGACCCCGAAGAGTTCGGCGGGACCCATCTGACGCAGCGCGGAGAACGCGTACGCCAATCCAGTGGGTGAACCGACCACGAGATCGATGACACCATCCACCCGAACCGAGAAGCCTTCTTGGTGCATCGCCTCATCAATGAGAATTCGTATGTCGGCGCCTTCGGCGTCATCGATTCGCTCAACCGCCCAGCCCACAGTGTCAGCCATATCGTTCGCGAACGTGGCCACTTCTTCGGCCAGAAACGTCGGCGCCGCCACGAAGAGTGGGGAGGTCAGCGTGGCCCCGGATCGACTGGGCTCGAGGAATCGAGGCTGGGGAAGCAACGAACTCATTGGCCGACCACCGCGAAACAGGCCGCTCGCTGCGTCACACTCACCGCGACGGGGGTCGGCGTCGTGGTGCGACACGTGGCCATGGCGAGGGGGCAGCGAGGGGCGAAGAGGCACCCCTGGTCGGGGTCGATTACCTTCGGTGGTTCGCCGAGGTCCTCAACGTCAGTATCAGCGGCGAGCGGGAGGCGGGGGTCCGGTGCCGTCGCCATCAATAGACGGGTGTAAGGGTGTTGCGGCGCCGCAATCACTTCGTCGGTGCGTCCCTCTTCGACGATGCGGCCGGCGTACAGGACAATCATGCGGTCCGCTACGTACCGCGCCGAAGCGAGGTCGTGCGTGATGTAGAGCAACGATACCCCTTCATCGTCACGAAGACTCTTCATGACGTTCAAGAGGCCGATTCGAATCGAGACGTCGAGCATGGAAACGGGTTCGTCAGCCAGGATCAGACTGGGCTTGGAGGCCAGTGCTTGCGCGAAGCCCAGCCGTTGACGCTGTCCACCGGAGAGTTCGTGAGGGTAGCGGCGTAACACCTCTGCGCCCGGGAGGAGACCCACCTTTTCGACGAGGGCAACCGCTTCCGCTTGGCGCGCGTCCTTATCTAATTCCGGCCGGTGCAGGGTGAGCGAGCGCAGCAGGCTGTGGCCCACGCGCAACACCGGGTTGATTGAACCGAAGGGATCCTGAAAGACCATGGGCATATGCCCACGGACCTGACGTGACGACTTCTTACCCAGCACCTGACCTTCGAACGTGATGGTGCCCGACGTTGGCGGGTAGAGGCCGGCCAGTACCCGCGCGATAGTCGACTTGCCCGAGCCCGACTCTCCCACCAGGGCAACAATTTCACCCGGGGCGACGTCAAAACTCACGTCATCGGTCGCGTGCAGCGTCCCCTTTGAGCGAAAGCCGCCGACGCGGAAGTGGCGTGAGAGGTGCGAGACGCGAAGAATTGGCTCGGTCATCAGAGCTCTCCTCGCGAGACCAAATGACAGCGAACGGCGTGACCATCAATGATCTCTAACGTGGGCGCGACCGTGCGACACTCGTCGGTGGCGTGGCTGCATCGAGCCGCGAAGCGACACCCCTCCGGCGGTGTCACGAGGGAGGGTGGATTTCCCGGAATGCCCACCAAGGGTCGGGGCTCGCCCACCAGTGACGGGAAGGCCTCGAGGAGGCCGTGGGAGTACGGATGACGAGGGCGGTCAAAGACGTCACGAGTCGATCCGAGTTCGACCACCTGACCCGCGTACATCACGGCGAGTCGATCCGAGAAGTGAGAGACCACGCTCATGTCGTGGGTCACGAACAAGACGGCGAAGCCCAGTTCGCGACGGAGATTCTCCACTTGACGCATCAAAGAACGCTGGGCCACCACGTCCAGGGCCGACGTTGGTTCGTCCATGATGACCAACTTGGGTTCCAGTAGCAGCGCCATGGCGATCATCGCCCGCTGCCGCATACCGCCCGACAACTGGAAGGGGAAACTACTCAGGTGCGTCGGGTCAATCGAGACCATTGACAGTACCTCGGCTGATCGCTCCGCGATTTTCTTCTCGTCCCAGTTGGTGTGGGCACGACACGTGTCAGCGAGCTGCGCCCCGATAGAGAGGGTCGGGTTAAGCGCATTCATCGCACTCTGCATGACGACTGAAAGGTCGCGCCAGCGAACCTGACGAAGTTCCTCGGCCGAGAGGCCCGCGAGATTCGTGCCGTTAAAGAGCACCTCGCCACCGACGGTTGACGCAGGGTAGGTGAGCAGCTGGGCAATCGAAAACAGCATGGTTGACTTACCGCAACCCGACTCCCCCACCACCGCCAGAAATTCTCCGGCGTGCAGGTCGAACGAGACGTGATCGACCGCTTTCGCGGGGCCGGCAGGTGTGGCGTACTCCACGCAGAGATCACGCACTTGCAGTAGTGGCTGACTCATACCCGCACCACTTTCTTGAGGCGGCGGCGTCCACCGACGGGGCGTAGGGCGGGGTTCGCGATTTCGTCAAAGGCGTAGTTCAGCAGGGCCAGTGCACTGCCCAATACGGCAATAGCCACGCCCGGGGCGAGGGCCCACAGGGGCAGGCCAGTGGTGAGGGCTTCGTTATTCTGCGCCCAGTAGAGCATGGTCCCCCAGGACTCGGCATTGATGTCGCCGAGACCAACGAACTGCAGGCCCGACTCGGCCAACACGGCGTAGAGGGCGGCGCCGAGAAAGTTGGCCACAATGAGCGAGGTCATTGGTGGAATGAGTTCGACGGCAATCACGTACCACGCTGACTCTCCGCGAGCGCGCGCGGCGAGGAGGTAGTCACGGTTGCGCAACGACAAGGCTTGGACCCGTAACTGACGGGCCCCGTACGACCAGCCGGTAATGACCAGCACAAAGACCATGAGCCAGAAACTGGCGCTCTTCACGTACGCGGTAATCACAATGATCAGCGGGAACGTCGGAATCACCAACACGACGTCGGTGAAGAGCGAGAGGGCGTCGTCTACCAGACCACCGAGGTAGGCCGCCGATATACCAATAACCACCGACAAGATGGTGCAGAAGAATCCGACCAGCATGGCGATCATCATTGACTGCCGCGTCCCAGCCATGAGCTGACTAAAGACGTCCTGGCCGAAGGACGTGGTGCCCAGAGGATGTGCCCACGAAAGACCCATTCCGGGATTGAAAATTTCGGCGGCGGGGTCGTCGGGGGTGAACCACGAAGGAAAAGCCGAAATAATCAGAAGGGCCAGGAGAATGAAGGCACCGACCATGGCCTTCTTATCACGACGAATGAAGCGCCACGCGGCGCCCAAGGCGGCGGCGATGCCACGAAGAACGGTCACCGCCCACCTCGCGTTCGGGGGTCGAGCAGTGCCGTGGCGACATCCGAGATGAAGATGGCGAGCAGCACGGCCACCGTGATGAGCAAGAACAAGGCCTGCATCAGGGGGTAGTCCTGGCTCTGGACCGCTTGGAGCAACATGAAGCCGACGCCGGGGTAGTTAAAGACGTACTCCACCAAAATGGCCCCGGAGATAACGAAACCGAGCGACATGGCAAAGCCGGTGAGGTTCGGTAACAACGCGTTACGCCCGGCGTACTGCCAGAGAATACGGCGAGGGTGGAGCCCCTTCGCGCGAGCCATCTTCACGTAGTCCTCGGCCACCACCGTGATCATGTTGTTGCGCATCGTCAAGATCCAGCCTCCGATGGACGTCACCAGAATGGTGAACGAGGGAAGAATGGCGTGCATGAGGACATCGTGGACAAACGACCAGCTCCACGTCGGCACGGAGGTCGCATTGAAGGCACCAATAATGGGGAGCCAATTAAGTGTGAGGGCGAAGAGCCAAATCGAAAGCAGGCCAACCCAGAAGTAGGGGAACGCCGAAATGATGACGAACACCGGAGGCAGCACGTTGTCCAGCCATCCGCCCCGGCGCCAGGCCGCCAGCGCCCCGAGACCGGTACCGATGAGGAATCCGAGCACCGTGGAAAGGCCCACTAACCCCAGCGACCACGGGAGCCCTCGGGCAATCACCGTGGTCACTGGGTTAGGAAAGCTACTGGTCGAGATACCGAGGTTGCCGTGCAACAAGTTACCGAGGTACTGCACGTAGGCCGACGCTAACGATTCCTTCGTGTTGATACCAAACGCCACTTCGAGGGCGTGCAACGCGGCCGGGTTTACGTGGCCACGGAACGTGGCCATCATGGCTTCAGCCGGATTGCCCGGCATGAGTCGGGGGATGAAGAAGTTCACGGTAACGGCGGCCCATAATGCGGCGAGCAAAAAGCCGACACGGCGAACTAAAAACTTCATCTCCCGACTCGTGCGTAGCGACTAGCGGAACTAGGCCTTGGGCTTCAGCTGGTCCAACACGTAGCCCCAGTCGGGCTCGTTGTACAGACCGGCCTGGGCGTAGGGGTTGGCGGCAGTTGGGAAGTTCGAGAACTGGGTCGGGTTGTACTGGTACCAGTCAACTTCTTCCAGCACTGGAATAATTGGCGCCTGCGAAACCATGACCGACTGCAGCTGGTTGAGGATTGAGTGCTGCGTGGCCGAGCTGGTGGTCGCACCGTAGGAGTTGATCAACGCGTCCACCGAGGGGCTCGAGAAGCGCTCCCAGTTGGAGGCCGCGGCCGTTCCAATGGGTGCCGAGTTCTTGGAGTACAGAGCCTGGCGCAGTTCGTAGAACGGCGTAGGACCACCGGTCTCAGCGTTGTAGGCGAGCTGGTACTTACCGGCGTACAAGTTCGAGTAGAACGTCGTCGCGGCCAACGGGGTGAGGGTGATCTTGAAGCCTTCCGCGTTCAGCTGCTGCGACACGACCTGCATGGCGGCGATCCAGTCGGAGTAGCCACCGTTGGTGGTCAACGTGAAGGCAAGTTCCTTGCCACCCTTGGCCCACACGCCGTGGCTGTCCTTGGCGTAGCCGTCGGCCTTCAGAATCGAAGCGACCTTGGCCGTGTCGTAGCTCGTACCAGCAGCGGCCGTGGCGGCTGCGGACTTCCACGACGAGAAGGTCGGTGCCACAATGCCGGTCTGACTCGCAGCGGGCTCGTAGCCGTACTCACCAATCTTCGAGACGAGTGAACGGTTGATACCGTAGGAAATCGCCTGGCGTACCTTCGGGTCATTCAAGCCCGGCACCGTGGTGTTCGGGAAAATCGACACGTTGGCGACTGGCGCAAACCAGTAGGAGTTACCAGCCTTCTTGTTCACGTAGGACGACACGATGTTCGGAATGAACTGCGAACCCCACTGTGACTGTCCAGTGGCCAAGTACTCATTGCAGGTGTTGTTCGACAAGAACGCGGGCTCATTGACGAGCTGCACCTTGGCCATGCTGGGCTGCCAGTACGAAGGGTTGGCCTTCCACTGGATGTTGTTCGGTGTGCACTTGTTCATGATGTAGCCACCCGACCCGACAGGGTTGGTGTCGGTGTAGGTCACGGGGTTCTTGATCGTTGACCAAATGTGCTCCGGCACAATTGGGGTCTGGTCAGCGATGTAGTAGAAGTACGGCACCGCCGACGTCTTGAAGTTGACGGTCACCTTGTCACCCGACGCACTGACGCTGGACAGCACCGACCACAGGGCGTTGAGGTCGAGGGCCGAGTTCGACTTGAGCAGGTTGAAGGTGTACGCCACGTCCGACGCCGTCAGGGGCTGACCGTCGGTCCACTTGACACCGTTGCGGATGGTGAAGGTAATGGTCTTGTTGGCGTTGCTCCACGCGTAGGACGAAGCGAGCCAGGGGGTGACCTTGGCGTTCTGGAGCGTGTTGACGAAGTCCAGCGTTTCGTAGGTCAATCCAACCGAGTACGGGTAGTCCGAAGGGTTGAAGGGGTTGAAATTGCACGCCCAGAGAATGCCCTGCTCGTTCGCGAGGTTCAGCGATGGTGCCGCAGCACTCGCTGCCGTGGCGGTGACCACGCCCGCCGAAATGGCAACGAAACTGCTGGTCGCCAAGGTCATCGCGGTGGCCATGAGGCCAGCCCTAAAAATTCGATTCACAACAACTCCTCCCGAAGGGGCTTGTGGCCCCAAGTTACGTGTCTGATTGGTACCGCTGTAAATTCCACCGTAGCAAGACTGCGGCGAGAATTCCTTTCACTAAGAGCAGACATTATGTGAAAATTTCACAAATTACAAACCAATAGTGAGAATAATTCACAAAGAGGCACGACTCAAGCGGAGAGCGTGACCTTCTTGAGGCGCGGCGACGTGTCAATCGGGCGCTGACGGCGCTCGCCCAGTCGTAGCGCCAACACCTGCCCCACGATGACGTGGCATAACCCCGTCAGCCAATTTGGCGTGACCTCGGGCACCACAATCTCCACGTCGCCCCCGACGGCGTGACGATTCGACGCCCGAAGAACGACCGTCGTCATGCCCGCCTCCTGGCAACCCCGCAAGGTGGTCTGCGCCACCTCATCACTCATTTCGTCCGTCAGCACGAGGAGCAGCGCGCATCCTTGACCATCAGCGCCAATTGGCCCATGGAGGTAATCGGCGACGGCGTACGACTCGGCGCGGATTCCCGCCACTTCACGAATTTTGAGGGCGATCTCGTCAGCCGCGGCAAACCCCACACCTCGGCCCACGACCGTCATACCCCCAGGGGCGTCGAGCTGGGTGACCGCAAGCTCGGCCGCTACTGCCCACTGCACCGTGCGGTCGACCGCTGCGGGCAGCGTCTCGATACCGTCCAGTGGGCGACCGCGAAGCGCACCCACCAGTTGCGCAAGGGCGTGCCAGGTGGCCGAGAAGGTCTTGGTGGAAGCAATGGCGAGTTCGGGGCCGGTTTCGAGCGACAGCACGTGGGTGCTCGCGAGCGCGAGGGGTGAGTCGTCGTGGTTGGTCAGCGCGATGGTCGGGCGGCCTTGGGCTCGCGCGAGTTCCGCCACCACCGCGATACCGGGTGACCGTCCCGACTGCGAGATAGCGATCACGAGTGCGCCACTCAAATCAATCGGCGCACCCGCTTCGTAGAGCGACGGTGTCGCGAGTGCGGCGACTTTGCCCAGCTCGGCACCAGCCATGTACTGAAAGAACAGCGCCGCGTTGTCGGACGATCCACGAGCGGCCACGACGAAATGGGTATAGGCCCCGAGATCACGCACCGCCTCGAACGCTTGAGTCGCCCCACCCTCCGCTCGAGCGGCCAACTTGTCGCCCTGCGATCGAATCTCGGCTTCGAAATGCGTTGTCATAGGCACCCCTTTCGTGAGCGAACGAAGCGTATCGTCTCAGCACTGCGACTGACGAAAGAGCGCGGCGGCACCTCGCAGCGTTCCTTCATTCGAATTCAAGATAACCCGCACGCCGAGAGTGTCCAAGTCGGCGACCCGCCAATGTCGGGCGTTGCCTCCACCAATGTGCACCGTCGAGGCGTCGAACTCCTCAATGAAGGCCTTCGCCGCTTCAACGAATCGAGACCGCCAGAGCATCTCGTCGTGAGCGCGAGCCGGCTCGCCAAAGACCTCGTCGTACGTGCCGACGCCGGCGAAGTCCAACGCGCCGATGTCCCGAATCTTTTGCACCTGACCATCGACAACGAGTGCAATACCGAGTCCGGTCCCGAGAGTGAAGACCAACTCACGACCCTCCCCCGTCGCGTACCCGTACGCCGCCAACGTGGCGTCGTTCACGACGCGCACCGGAGTGGTCACCATGGCCGCCAGGGTCGCCTCGAGAGCGAAACCCTCCCAGGACGCATGAATAATCGGATCGACCGGTGAGGTGATACCACTGATGCGCGACAAGTTCCCCGGTTCATCAACCACCCCATTGGTCATATCCCCGGGGAAGCCGACGGCCACGAAGTCACAACCGCTGTCCACAATCCACGTCGCTAGGACATCGAGAAGCCGCTCGGGTGTGCAGGGGTAGGGCGTTGCGATGCGAGCAACCTCGCCGCGAAGCTCGCCTGTCTCCGAGAGATGCGCGAATTTGATGCCACTCGCGCCAACGTCGACTGCACCGAGATTGAACGACGTCACGAATGTCACCGTGGCAGGGTAGCCCAGTTGGCCGACTACAGGTTCTGTTCGAACTCCTGGAGCACCGCGTGACGGTCTTCCTTCGTAGGCATATCAAAGTACGAGGATTTCGCCACCACGTAGAAGTACGTCATTGGCACGATACCCAGCGCGATGGCACCCAGACCGACCCACTTCGTCGTCGTGTTCAGCCCCGGAATCACCTTGTAGAAGACAAAAGCCATGAAGAGGGCACCGAGCAACGGCCACAGACCCATGAAGATGAAGTTCGTCACCGACTTGAAGAGGTGTCGGCGGTACAAGATGACCACGGAGAATCCGGCGGCGGCGTAGTAGAAGCAGATCTGGAGACCGATGGCGCTGTAGCCGTCGGAGAGGATGTTGTAGATGGAGCCGATGTACGAACTCGCCACGAAGATAGCCAGCGACAACACCGTCACAGCCACGATGGCGACCGTCGGCGACTTGCGCTTCGAGTGGACCGTTCCGAGGGCCTTAGGCAACGTGTGGTCACGGCCCATGGAGAACAGCGTGCGCGATACCTGAATCAACTGGGTCTCGAGGGTCGCAATCGTGGAGAGCAACACGGCGAGGACAATCAACTTGCCGCCCGTACCGTGCCACACGGCCTGACCCAGTACCGCCAGAATGTCGGCGGCATTATTGGTGTTGTTCAGCTGCGCCGGGGTGAGCACCAGGTTGGAGGCCACCGTGAAGAGTTCGTAGAGGGCGAACACCACAATGGTGCCGAAAATTCCGCCCAAGCCCGACGTGGCCTTCGCCGACTTCGTCTCTTCGTTCAAATTGGCCGTGACGTCCCAGCCCCAGAAGTAGAAGGCCGCCAACAGCGCACCAGCCACAAAGCCGCTAAAGCCACCGTGACCACGGAAGATCGAGGGGGCGAACCAGTGCCACGAGAAGGCCACCACGTGGTGGGCGTGGAAAATGGCGAGCGAGGCGAACAGGATGAGAAGGGCGACTTCGAGGCAGGTCATGATTATCTGCACCTTGACCGTCACCGTCACACCGGCGGCCACCGCTCCCACCATCAACAGGAAGAACAGTGCGCCAAAAATCGTCACCAGGGTGCGGTTCGACGCGGCGCCATTCGAGAACAGACTCAGCACACTCGAGCCGGCGGGGAAGGTTGATATCACCATAAAGATCAGTGACGACACCAGCAGCGACCAGCCGGAGAGGTAGCCAATAATCGGGTGCAAAGCACGACGGACCCACGAGTAGGCCGCGCCAGCGGACGACTCATCCTGTGAGAGGTACTTGAAGGCAAAGACGATGCCGAACATGAAGAAACCGCAGTACAACAGGGCGGCGGGGCCGCCGTAGGCGACGGCGCCGAAGAGGTAGACGGTCGTCGCGGCGATGGAATACGCTGGCGCGGAGCCAGCCAAGCCCATGATTGTCGAATCAAAAAGACCCAACACTCCAGCGCGAAGTTTGTGCTCTGACGAGCTCGATGACTGCATTGCGGCGTCAGACACGACAACCTCTTTCTTTGTGGATATCACCTTCAATGGATGGTTTGTGGAACAACGAAAATTACCATAGAAGACCGGAAGTCTCGGGACGGGTATTTTTAAACCGTTTTCGGGGTAGATTTTTGTCTCGGGTGTGAAGTCGAGAGAGGGGCGCGAGTGCCGCGGTACAAGCGTTACGACGTCGATGGCGCCTCGGACCAGGAGTTGGCCAGACGCTGGCGACACTTTCATCGTCAGGTTCGATCCACCACTTCTGGTCCCGTCGCCCGCCTACTGGCCCCGCTCCTTGGCGATGACACGGCCCGTCGTCGTCTCGCGCAATCACTGCTCCAGCGCGCTTCAAGTGGCGCGACTGCCCCTACTCTCGCCCCACAAGCGATCACGGTACGGGACCTCAATCGGTTGCGACCGTCTCACCTGATCAGTTCGGCAGAAGCCACGGCCGCCATCGCCGTGGTGCCAGTACGCCTCGATAACCTCGACGAGACATTTGCCCTTATCGAAGCATCCCTTGCGGGTGATGCGACCTGGCTCCTTTTTGTCGGCCCCGTCACCGACCACGCCGACATGGCCTTGGCCTCGCTCTGGCCCTTCACGACCGACGCTGACGTTGTCTTTGCTGACGAGGATTCTTCGACGGGTCCTGTGCTCAAGGCGCCGACGGTGGGGCGATACGCGCTCCACAGTGCGAATATCGTCGGACGACCAGTGTTGGTGCGTAGCAAAGCCCTTCGTCGTATCGGCGGGGTTCGGCGAGAGGCCGGCGTGGCCTTCGAGTGGGACCTCTTCCTGCGCCTCCACGAACAAGAAGCACGATTCGTTCACGCACCTGTACTGCTCCCTTCTTTCTCCACCGCCGACGTCGTCCACCACGCCTCGTTCGCTGCCGACAGCTGTCGAGTGGTGCGCGAGTCCTGGTCCCGCGCCGGACTCGTCGCTGAGGCGATCCCCGGGGAACGACTCGGCACTGTCCAGTGGCGCATCGCCCCGACGTCGTGGCCGTCCGTCGACATTGTGATTCCGACTCGCGACCGCGTGGATCTCGTGCGGCGCTGCGTCGACAGCATTACCTCCCGTTCGACCTATCCGAACTTCCGCATCACCATCCTCGACAACGATTCAACTGACCCAGACACGCTGGACTATTTCGCCGCGACGCCCCATTCGGTCGTCAAGTGCCCCGGACCTTTCAATTACGCCGCCATTATGAACTGGGGAGTCCGGTCCACTTCGGCGGCCTTCATCGTCACGCTCAATAACGACACCGTCATCGATACCCCCGACTGGCTGGAGCGGTTAGTCGAGGCGGTCTCACTGCCCGACGTTGGCCTGGTGGGTTGCCGAAACGTCGACCCCGAGGGCGGTCACGATCATGATGGGGTCATCATTGCCCCCTACCCTCAACACCTCCGCGGCGGCGTCAACTGGCCACTTTCGTCGACGTTAACTTCCACCACTCGTGAACTTACGGCCGTCACGGGTGCCGTCACCATGGTCCGCCGCGAGGCCTGGGACGCCATCGGTGGCATGGACGAAACCCTGGCCGTCGTCATGAACGACATTGACTTCTGCCTGCGCCTCCAGAACGAGGGCTGGCTGGTGTTGATTGTTCCGAGCGTGGCGATTACTCACTTCACCAGTAGTTCTCGAGGTCGACTCGACCCACTCGCCGACCGCAATCGATTCGTTCGCCGATGGGATATTTTCGGTTCATTCATTGACCCGTACTTTCCCGACACACTCCAGCTCTACGGCTCGACCATGGTGGCGCTGCCATCCCTAGACTTTGGTGCACCGAAGGAGAATTTATGACCACCGATACCAGCCTCGAACTCGTCCGCATCGGCGTCGTCGACACCATGTTTGCGCGCTTCAACATGGGACAAGCCGCCTACGACGAACTGACCTCGATTGAGGGTTTCGGCACGACGTTCACGGTCTTGACCAAGACCGTGCCCGGTTTCAAGGACCTGGCCGTCGCCGCCAAAAACTTGATTGAGAAGGATGGCTGCGCCATCGTCGTCGCGCTCGGCATGCCCGGGTCGGCCCCGATCGACAAGCAGTGCGCCCACGAAGCGGCGCAGGGAATCATGATGGCCCAGCTCCTCACCTCAACGCCCATTCTCGAAGTCTTTGTCCACGAGGATGAGGCCGAGGACCCACACGTACTCGCGAGCGTCTTCGACAATCGTTCCCGTGATCACGCCCGCAATGCCTACTGGATGCTCTTCGAGCCTGAGCAGCTGCGCCAGCGAGCCGGCCAAGGTATTCGTCAGGGCTTCGGCCACGCTGGCCCCCTCGACCTGAGTTAACTCGTGACCGAAGCCGTCATTGTCGCCGCCGGCCGCAGTGCCATCGGCCGAGCTTTCAAGGGCTCACTTCGCTATGTCCGCCCCGATGACTTGTTGGCGCAGGTGGTGCGGGGCGTCCTCGACTCTCTTGAGTTCAGCCCTCGCTGGATAGAAGACATGATTGTCGGCTGCGCCTCCCCCACGGGAGCCAGCGGCTTCAACATCGCCCGCGTAAGCGCCGTCTTGGCCGGGCTCCCCCACGTACCGGGCGTCACCGTCCACCGCTACTGCGCATCGTCACTCCAGAGCGTGGCAATGGCCGCACACGCCATTCGGGCCGGTGAGGGTGACGCATTCATTGCCGCGGGTGTCGAGTCGGTGTCCTCCTACACACTCGGGTTCGCCGACAACGCCGAGGCTCACAATCCACGATTCGCCTCCGCGCAGGCCCGCTCGGCCGAGCGGGCCCTCGGCGGGGCCAGTGCGTGGGTACCGAACACGCACCTGCCCGACATCTATATCGACATGGGTCAGACGGCCGAAAATGTCGCCACCTTGTCAGGTATTTCTCGCCTCGCCATGGATGAGTTCGCACAACGATCACAGGAACGAGCCGTGCGACAGCAAGATAACGGTTTCTTCGCTCGGGAGATCATCCCCGTCACGACCCCGGGTGGAGAACTCGTCGCGCGCGACGATGGCCCACGTCGCAACTCCAGCCTTGACGCGCTCGCCGCCCTTAGCCCCGTGTTTCGCCCCGACGGGAGCGTCACGGCCGGTAACTCGTGTCCGCTCAACGACGGCGCCGCGGCCGTTGTCTTGATGAGTGATCACCTGGCGCGCGAGTTGGGACTAACGCCGCTGGCGCGCATTGTCTCAACGGGACTCAGTGCGCTCGATCCGGAAATTATGGGGCTCGGGCCGGTTGACGCCTCCGAGCGGGCGCTCCGTCGCGCGGGACTCACCATCGCCGACATGGACACCGTGGAGATCAACGAAGCATTTGCCGCGCAAGTCCTGGCTAGTGCCAAAGCCCTCGGCGTCGACGAGCACCGACTTAACGTTCGCGGCGGCGCAATCGCCTTGGGTCACCCTTTCGGTATGACCGGCGCTCGCATTCTGACGACGATGCTGAACGATCTCGCCGAAACGGGCGGTCGCTACGGGCTCGAGACGATGTGTGTCGCTGGGGGCCAGGGTATGGCCCTCGTGATCGAAAACCTGCGACGCTAACGCGTCGCGGTGTCGACGCCCTCGGCCGCGAGGAGCTCCGCCAACTCGTCGGCGGTCAACGAGCGCCCCTCCCCTGGTACGAGTGAGACAATGCCATCAAGAATGGCGTAGGCCTCGCTCGTGCGGGGATTGACGAGAAGATTCGCACTGGGCACGTAGCGCAACGAACCGTGGTCGATGGGGTCGCACAAAATTGCCAATAGGCGCGGGTCGAGGGTCATGCCTCGACCTCGGCAATCAGCGCCAGCATGTCGGCCACGTGACGAGCGACCTCCACGTCCGAGGCGGCTTCGACATTTAGCCGAAGGAGGGGCTCGGTGTTCGAAGGACGCAAGTTGAACCACCAGTCCCCAAAGTCAGCCGTCAGCCCGTCCATCAGGTCAAGAGTGGCGCCTCCAGCGGCCCTCAGCCGTTCGGTAATGGCGACCACGGATGCCGCCGGCGAGTGAACTGTGGTGTTGATTTCCCCCGACACCGCGAACCGGTTGAAGGGGGCCACCAGTGCTGACAACGGTACCGACGCGCGGCACAACAGTTCCAGAACGACCATCGCGGTGATGATGCCCGAGTCGGCGCGGAAGTTGTCGCGGTAGTAGTAGTGGCCGGAGTGCTCGCCGCCGAAAATAGCGTTCGTCTCGGCCATGGCCGACTTGATGTAGCTGTGTCCGACGCGCGTCCGAACCCCGACGCCGCCGTGTTCGGCGATTACTGCGGGCACAGACTTTGAGCAGATGACGTTGTAGAGAATGGTTGCCCCGGGGTGCTTATCGAGCATTGAGGCAGCCACCATTGCGGTGGTCGTTGAACCACTGATGGGCTGGGCCTTTTCGTCAATCAAGAACACTCGGTCAGCATCACCGTCGAAGGCGAGGCCAATGTCGGCGCCCACCTCGAGGACCCGACGCTGCAGGTCGATGATGTTCTCTGGGTTCAGTGGGTCGGCGGGGTGATTAGGAAAGGTGCCGTCGAGCTCGGGGTACATGATCTCGAGCTCGAAGGGGAGGCTGGCAAAAATCTCGGGAGCAATGAAGCCGCCCATACCGTTCGCGGTGTCGGCCACAATCTTCAACGGGCGCAGCGCGGTCACGTCGATGAAGGACAACACGTGCGCCACCCATTCGCTCATGAGCGATATCTCCGTCTGCTCCGCTAGATCGCCACTGGCCGGTGTCGCGAGGAAGAGGTGGGTCATCGCTTCAATTTCCTTCAGCCCCGACTCAGCACCGATGGGCTTCGCCCCCGCAAAACAGAGTTTGAGGCCGTTGTACCCTGCGGGGTTATGGGACGCCGTGAACATCGCGCCGGGGGCATCGAGGTGACCCGAGGCGTAGTAGAGAAAGTCCGTCGAGGCCAACGCAAGGTCCAGGACTTCGACGCCGGCGCGCCGAACGCCCTCGGCGAAGGCGGCCACGAGCGAGACACCCGATGGCCGCATGTCACGCGCGACAACAATGCGCGGTACGTCAACGAAGGTCGCAAAGGCCGAGCCAATGGCGCGGGCCAACTCTTCGTTGAGTTGATCAGGGTACGTTCCTCGTACGTCGTAGGCCTTGAAAATCTTCGTGGTGTCCATAAGACATCGAGCCTAACGGCGGCGACGACGACGACCCTGAACTATTCCACAGGCACCGAGCAGGACCGTTGAGACAGTAATGAGATCGCCCAGCGTTTGCCACGACGTGGCGCCGTACGAGAGCGTGACGTGATGTGCGGTGGGAACCACGACCATGAGGTTTGGACTAACCCGGTACGGGCCGGTGGCTCCCGTCACGTGCCAGCGCGGGAAATACGAGATCTTTATCTCGACCGGAATGCCCACCTTGTCAACGGCGAAGTCAAGTCGCTGTGATGAAAGGTGCACGTCACTGATTCGCACGGGGAGCAGATTGGCCGTCTGGAGCGGCGTGGCCGGATGACCGGCCCGAGGCCACGTTGCGGGGCCGCTCGCCGCCAAGAGGTGTGACCAGTCTGATTTCACGAGCCACCAGGGCTCATTGAGCGCCAGCCAGTTGACCCGACTGGTCTGCGATGGCGAGACCACGGTGGGCAGATGGTGGAGGCCGCTCACCAGAGGTGAATCCTTGATCAGATAGATATGCCAGCGAACCCCCGGCGCGGGCCACGCCCTGGTCTGGGCGACCAGTTGCAGCGCGGGATCCGCGGCAGCCTGCGCGATGGTGTTGGCGGAGAAGGCGATGTAGTACTTGACCCCCAGCATTTGGAGGTGCTGGACGCCGAGCGCCACGTTCAAGACGCCGTAGGTCAGGCCGACCTGTGGTTCGCTCGGGGCACTCGAGAGTTCGGCTTGGTTGAGGAAGTGGTACGGGGTGGTGGCCGATGATTCGAAGAACAGCCCCTCCATCGACTGCACGCAGTTGTGGGTCCAGTACGGCAAGAGCATGAGTGCCATGGGGGTGCCAAATCGCTGTTCACCACTGTCGTACTCCCACATAGCCCGACCACAGCCGTAGCGGTGGGCCGTCGTGGCCATGGTGGTCATCAAGTCGTGGTACTCCGGCCACGCGGCCTGACCCTGATAGCCGGCGTAGTTGAAGGCCGCCCACGAGGTCACCTCATTTCCCGAGGTATTCAAGTGAAGGGCCGCCGCCGTCTGCGGGATGAGCCCAGGGACCGTTGACGCCAGACCAAGTGTCAACACGGCGATTGAACCATTCAGCAGCGAACGCTGTCCCTGGGTCGACAACCACGCGGACGCGGTTCTCCGGAGGCGAGCCACGTCGTCGGCGTCCTCCTCACTCTCGGGGTTCGCGCTGTCGCCGTAGAACATCGAGGCGACGTCAGCCTCGCGACGTCGTTGGGACCGGTCGTAGAAGCGCCACAACACGTACCCCACGAACCAACCGGCGAGCAAGTGGGTACCCAAGTACCAGAACGGTACGAGTCGTTCGTTCCAAATAACACTCTGCGGGTCGTACACGAAGGCGGCGAGCGCGACGGCGCACCACAGCGCGAGCGTCACGCCCAGCAACTGTCGAGACCACCAGGCTGCAATGAAACCCGCGGCGGCGAGTACCAGAACCCACCGATCGCTCGAGGCGCCGCCCGTGGCGGAGAACCAGCCGAGGAACGAAAAAATGGCGTGCAGCGACGACACGTCATCGTTGGTGTAGCCCATTGAGTTGGTGTAGTTCTGCAACGTGGCGAACGGGGCGAACCACCACGCGGTGAGAGCCAAGGATAAGAGACCCGCGACCACGCTGAAGCGAATCGGCCTCGTGAGGTCGACGTTGTCCCGTGGCTGTGTCGGGTCACCCCACCCGTGCCGAGCCAGCACTTCGAGCACCATGACAATGCCGATGACCACGAGCGCGAAGAGCCACGGCAACAAGTGTGCAAGTTGCGTGGCCGCGAGGGCAACGCCCGCCACCAGGTACCCCTTGCCGGTTCGCATGCCGCGAGCGAAAAATCCAATCGCCAGGAGGGCCAACGCGAGCGAGAGGGAAAAGGCGTATTCGCCGGCCATCGTCGAAAAGAGGTTGCCACCGTCAATCGTGAAGTTGGCGTCGAAGAGAAAGGGCAACGTGGCCATGGCCAGGGCGAGGGGAATTGGCCGAGGCGCGCGTAGCTGGCGAGCCATGAGGTACGCCGCCCCGGGCAAGAGCAGTGAACCAAGAATCGTGACGAGCTTGAAGGAAATGGTGAAGGGCATCACCAGGGCCCCGAGTACGGCGAGTGCATCGGGCAGCACGAAGTAAAAGGTGTAGAGAGGCATCCCGTCAAACCACCCGGGATACCACGGGGTCGGATGCCACAGACCATTTGTACGCAGAAAGTCGGCCGCGGCCACGTGCGAGCCAGTGTCGCCACCCGTAATGAGTGACGTGGAGAGAACCAGGTTGGGATGGAGGGACCAAAAGGTCACCACCATGACCGCCAGCACGCCAGCGACGTCGACGGCCCGCAGCCAGTGCTTCGACGTCACGCGTGCCCCGATCGCTGCACGAGCAGGGCCACCACGGTCAAGCTGTTGAAGCCAAGGTGCATCAAGAAACTGGGCAGCAATCGCTGCGTCCGTTCGTACACGCGCGCCAGGACAATACCGACCAGCGCCAGGCCCGGTAGCTGCAACAGCTCACCGTGTGCGAGGCCAAACAAGAGGCCCGACACCACGGTCGCGACCCACAGACCGCGACTCCCCCACTGCTCTCGCCACACCGCGGCGAGACCGCGGTAGAGGAACCCTCGAAAGAAGCACTCCTCAACGAAAGGAGCTGCCACCACCGTCATCACGGCCACGAGGAAGAACCCCGCACCATGAGCCGCCCCGAAGATGTGGGTAACCGGGTGGTTGAGACTCCGCAAATGGAACGGTGCGTAGGCCGCGTCAATAATGAGCTGCAACGCCACGCCGGCCGCCAGGTACAACAGGTCGGCGAATCCGGCGGGTCGCCAGGTGCCTCGAGGCCAGCGCAGCGCGCCGAAGCGCTTCCCCCACCGCACGGTGGCACCCATACCGACCCAGAGGCCGAGAAAGCCACCGGCGGAGACCCACCACGGAGCCGATGAGGCGTTGAGGGCCGTCGATACGTGTGACTGACCCTGCAGTGCGGCACTCACCACAATCAAGAGGGTGGCAACCAGCTGTCCGCCGATATAGCCCAGCAGGGCGCTTATCAACAGCAGCCCTATGGAGAGGCGAGGCACCAAGCGTGTCATCATCACTTTGTAGGCTAACAAGCGCACTCTCACTACCGGCTCGTAAAGAACGACGAGGCCGACCTCTAGGCTGGGCACTAATGACATCATCCTCATCTGACAAAACCGGACTCAAGAAATTCATGCCCCAGGGAGGACCAGGGTCCCCCGATGGCAAGCGTCGCATTATTTGGATTGCGATTGCCGCCTTCGTGATTGGCGCCATTGCCATTCCGTACGTCTTCAAGAATCAAAACGTCAAGACGATCAGCTACTCGACGCTGGTGGCTGACGCGCAGAGCCAGCAAGTGCTGACGGCCGCCATCAACAACACCACGGGTGTGATTACCGGACAACTGGCCAACAACGTGAGTTACACCACGAACGGCCCGCTGCCCGTCCTCACCACTGAAGTGGCCGCCCTGCGTCAAAACAATGTGGCCGTGACCTTCGTCAATCCCTCAGGCGTTCTGTCACTCATTCTCCCCTACCTGCTGTGGCTCTTCATGATTGTGGGCCTCTTCTGGTTCATGAATCGACAGGCCCGAGGCCAAATGAACGGCATGATGTCGGTCGGACGATCGAAGGCGAAGCAGTTCAATCAAGACCGTCCCACAACCACGTTCGCTGACGTCGCGGGCTACGACGGCGTGAAGCAAGAGATCAACGAAGTTGTCGACTTCTTGAAGTCGCCCGAGCGCTACAGCGCCATTGGGGCCCGCATCCCCAAGGGTATTTTGCTGGTCGGCCCTCCCGGCACCGGTAAGACCATGCTGGCTCGAGCCGTCGCTGGTGAAGCTGGCGTGCCCTTCTTTTCGGTCTCGGGATCTGACTTTATGGAGATGTTTGTCGGTGTTGGTGCGAGCCGTGTTCGCGACCTGTTCGCCACCGCTCGCAAGCAGGCACCGGCCATTGTCTTCATTGACGAAATCGACTCGATTGGCCGTAAGCGTGGCGCTGGTGTCGGCGGTGGCCACGACGAGCGCGAGCAGACCCTCAACCAGATGTTGAGCGAAATGGACGGCTTTGACCCCAGTGAGGGCGTCGTCATGTTCGCCGCCACGAACCGTCCCGACGTCTTGGACCCCGCACTCCTTCGCCCCGGTCGCTTTGACCGCCAGATTGTCGTTCCCCTGCCCGACCTCGAGGAGCGACTCCCTATTTTGGAAGTCCACACCAAGGGCAAGCCACTTGACGCCAGTGTCGAACTCTCAATGGTGGCTCGTGGCACACCGGGCTTCAGCGGTGCCGACCTTGCGAATCTCGTGAATGAGGCGGCACTGCACGCCGTTCGACGCCGGGCCGTCACTATCACGATGGAGGACTTCGAGTCGGCCCGTGACCGCGTCATGATGGGCCAACAGCGTGATTCAATGGTCTTGCAGGACGACGAGCGTGAGCGTATTGCCTTCCACGAGAGTGGTCACGCTCTCTTGGCTTACGTGCTCCCCAAGACTGACCCACTGCACAAAATCACGATTATTCCTCGTGGCATGGCACTGGGTGTCACCATGACGCTGCCTGAAGAAGACCGGCACATTATGGGCCGCGCGCACCTCGAGGACTCGCTGTGCATGCGCATGGGTGGCCGCGTCGCCGAGCTCCTCGTCTACGGCGACCTCTCGACCGGTGCCGCTGACGACCTGCAGCGCAACACCGATCTCGCGCGTCGTATGGTGCGCGAGTGGGGTATGTCGAAGGAAATTGGGCCAATGGCGTGGGGCTCCAACAACCAGGTGTTCCTGGGTGAGGATCTGATGCACACCCGTGACTACTCCGACCACACATCACAAATCATTGACGATGAGATCGAGCGCATCCTTCGCGAGCAGGAGTCCCGAGCTATTGAAGTGCTCACCCTGCACCGGGCTGGACTCGAAGCACTAACGCGCGCCCTCTTGGAGCACGAAACGATTGACGGAGAAGAAGCGGCCCGTCTGATTGATGAAGCGCACGGCGCGCCGGTGCACCCTGCCGGCAGTCGCACCGTTTCATCGCTGAATCTGCGGGCTAACGACGGTGACAGCCTTGACTCACCCGTGCTGTCGGCACCTACCTGGGAACCACCAGCGCTACCGTCCGTTTAGCGCGGCTCGCAGGACGGTGCCCGAGGGGGCCACTGCGGCACTGGCGGTTGCCGTCACCAGTAGGTCGTTGGCCGGTGTTGAGAGCACGATCATGGCGTGGCGCAGGGTCCGTAGTTGAGGAGCAAGCCGCAACACATTGCGCGACGTCTCGGCCTCGAGCGTGACGGTCGACGTCGTAGGCGCCTGGCCAATGGATCCGGCCGAGACCGTAATCGTGATGCGGTGATGGCTGGTGTTACTCACGAGCGCATTGCCATAGCCCCGTCCAGTCCCATCAGCCAGCAACCACGAGTGCCACGACGTCAACTGACCCGACACGTGACGCGGCCCCTTCCCCTTCGCCTTCCCGTCAACGCCGGTGATGAGGGCGGCAATGACCGGCACCGATGACCGCAAGGTCACGTTGGCCAACCCGGCCGCCGGAATAGCGGTGTTGGGCGTCACGACGAAGGTCGCCGACGAAAGCGGTGCGACGCTGAAGTGCTGATCTGGAACGTGGAACGAAGCCAGGCCAATACCGAGCGCCACTTGGGCCTCGACCGTCGACGGGTTCGATACAACAACGGCGGCGACGGCGTGATTCGCCGTCGGCACCAGGGCGAAGCGGTCGCGCGCACTGGGACCTCGGCTCCCGGCATTTAACGACCCCGTGGCATTCGTCACTTGGTCGGCCATGGCCACGAGGGTGCCGCGCAGCACGCTGACGTCGACGCCGATGGACGACGTGTTAGCTAGAGCGGTTGACAGATCGATCGTGGTGAGACCCTTCGGCGCGACCGTGACCCCCTGCCACGCGGCCGGCTGCAGGAATCCATTCGCCGAGTAGGTCTGAATGTTCAGCACCGCTGCCGAGGCGGTGGGGTTAAAGAGCGCCAGAGTGGCACTCCCGCCCACCAGCGTTGAGAGGCCGGAGGCAACCCAGTGAGCGACCCCGCGGGATGAACACGAGGCTTCACTCGTTCCCCCCGCCGACAGCATTTCACCGCGCACGCCACCCCCCGCGATGCTGGCCGTGACTGCGTACGCGGCCGCCTTGACGAGGTGCGCGGGGGCGAAGGCCTGCTCGCCGTAGGGGGCGATGACGAGGTTCGCCGAGGCGGCGGAGGGTGAGGTCGTGGTGGCCACCGTCAACGCCACTCGTTTGGGTCGGTCGGTCGTGTTAAAGAGCACCACGCTGCCACCGAGTCCGCCGGCGGCATTCGTCAGACCCGCGCAGTACAACACACTCGATGTCGCTAGGGGCGACGTCGGATCAATGGTCAGTGAGGTATTCGGTGTCCGGACCCACTGGTTGAGCCCCACCACGAGCGCGAGTCCGACTGAGACCACCCCGACAAGGCGCTGCTTCCCACTCATGCGGACTCCCCTTCGTACCGAGGGCGGCGACCGGTGAAGAGCCATTCGAGGCGCTGGATCCAGCCAAAGCCCAGCCAGATAACGAGCCACATGCCCAGCGTGAACAGCGCCAGCAGGCCGTTGAGGGGGAACTGGTGAAGCGAGATAGTCGCGAACCTGGTCGCCCGAGATGCATTGAGTTGATACGTCGGCGCCCACCCGTAGGAGGTCGAGCGCGTCGCCGGGTGACCATTAATATCCAGCGAGAAGGCGCTCGCCGGGGCCAACGCCAGCACCACGTGTTGCCAACCGGGCTCGAGGAACCCGTGGGCGCTGGCGGCACTCAGAATGGGCTGCGCCGTCCCCGTCTTCGGATCAATGGCGCTGTAGAGACCGTGGAAGTTTTCGTTGGTGTACACGGCCGCCGACGGTGTCTGCAACGTGAGCGCGAGACCGGTCTGCGCATTGAGGGTGTCGAGGAGTCCAGCCGGCAGTGCGCGCTGGGCGGCGGGCCGCTGGCCCGCAATGTGCGTCGCGGCGTCACTCATGACCACCACGGCCGAGATGCCGGCCGGGGCGAGCAACGCCCCGAGGTCAACGGTGCGGCCCTCGATCGCCTGTTGCACCGCGGCGAGCACCACCGCCGTGGTACCGGCCGAAGGCGTGGTGAAGAGTTCATTGCCTCCCGGCAGACCGTTCATCGACGTCGCGGCCGCCAGACCTGGGGCGACGCTCCAGCCGGCGACCGGTAGTACTGACGGGTCGCCAAGCCACAACACCCGGTAGCCACCCGTCCCACTGGGTTGCAGTGAACTGAGCGACTCGGCCACGCTGGTCGTGGGGAGATCGAATCGGCCCGATCCCATAGCGATGGCAAACGGCACGAGATTGAGGGCCAGAGTGATCACGGCCACGGCACTACTGGCTTGACGCCAGCCGAAGGCCATTTCGCGCAAGTCCATCTCAATGGCGCTGACGCAGACCGCAACCAGAATTGCGACGCACAGGCCGTAGAGAGCGAGCAGTACGTCGAGATCGGGAGCGAAGCTGCCCAACCAGTGGTGCCCACTCACCGTCGCGAGCACGAGCGTCAAGAGGGCGATGACGGCGACCTTCGCGGCGAGGGCCGCTCGCTCGCGGCGAGCGATGATGAGCCCGACCAGCGCGGCGAATGGGAGGCACCAGCCGAACCATCCACCGCCGAAGAGTCCGTCCACCCCACGGAGGAGATTCGTCCAGGTGGGGAATGACCACGGACCCCGCGCCAGTCCGAAGAGGCCGAGTGCCCGGCGACCCGCCATTGCGGTGTCAAAGGTCATGGGAAGCAGGAATATCGCGACGTTGAAATACAGCGATCCGAGCAGGCGCCACGGAGCCACGGTCGGGGTGTCACCGTCGCTCACCAGCCACCGACTCACTGTCACACCACTGACCACGAGTGCCACAAGCACCAGCGTGGCGGGGGCAAAGGCCGTCATCGCGGCCACCATCATGATCAGGCTCATCCGCTGACCAGCCTCGGTCACCCGCCACCCCGTGGTGCCGAACGGCACTGGTTCGGGGTAGGCCTCCGTGCGGAAACCCGGTACCGCCAGCAGAGCGAAGAGTCGGCGGGTGATGAAAGGGAGGCCCGCCACGGCGACCAGGACATCAATCCGACCCTGCGAAATCATGTTCAGACCGGTGGGGAGACCCAACGTCGCAATGACACCGATCACGCGGGCGCGATTCGATACCCTTCCTTTCAGCAGGCGAGACATGCCGAGGGCGGCGAACGGTGCGGCCCCCACGAGCACCAGCCGAGGCAAAATACCCATGCGACCAAACACGAACGTGCCCGCAAAGCCGAGGAGACCGTAGCCGGGCATACCCGGGTCCCCCGTGCCGACGCCGTTGGGCGACCATGAAGCGAAGAAGTGACGCCACGTCGACCACCACGAGTCGAGTGGGGCCAATCGCCCGACTAACGGCAGGTGCATCGCCACCAGATTTCGTGAACCGAGTAGCCACAGGCCGGCGGCGACAGCCAGGGCCAACACTTGGCCGCGGAACGTCGTCAGAAACCGCGACGGACGTGACGACGGACCGTGGAGTTCTCGCAACCCCTCGTCAAACTCCTCGGTGGGAGCGAACCCGGCGGCGAAGCCGACCCCGGCACTCTCCTCGTCGGTCACCTCGGCTGGCGCGGGCGCGTCCGGGAGCACGCCTCGGGCCCCGTCGAGACCCTCGCGCACCAACGTCAGGAAGAACCGCTGCAGACGACTGGCCCCGCCGACCTGGAGTCGGTGGAGTTCCTCATCACTCAAGATGGCGACGTCGCGTCGACGAGCGCGTCGCTCCCGAATCCGTCGACGTTGCCCAATGAGCCACCGCCACGAATTGACAATTGCGGACGCCCGCTCGCCATCGCGACCCACGATGGCCAGCAACAACTCCATCGCGTCCAGCACGAAGAGCGAGAGTAGGGTCGTCGTCGTCCGACCTCTCCCCCAGCCGGTGGCCACAATGAGGAGCTGGTGGCGCCGCTGCAACGTTTGACGAGAGGCGCGTCGGGCGCCGAGGGCTGTTACCGGACGCTCATTCGTCGCAATGGTTTCCCGGTGGGCCACGCGGGCTTGCGGCGCGACAACAATACGCGCCCCCGCACTCTGGGCTCGCCAGCACAGGTCAATGTCCTCACCCAGCGCCACGATGAGTGGATCGAAGCCCCGCAGGGTAGCAAAGAGGTCAGCTCGAACGAGGGTAACCCCGCCGGGGGCGACGAAGACATCGCGCTCGAGGTCCTGTTGGCCATGATCGATTTCACCCGGTTCGACGCGTTCGCGCACCACACCGAATCGGTCACACGTTTGCCCCACGTGCAGCAACACGTAGGGGTCGTCGTACGAGACAACCTTGGGCGTCACCACACCGGCATTCGTGCGAAAGGCCGATTCGACCATCTGCTGGACGGCATCGGATTCGAGACGGACGTCGTCGTGGCAAAAGAGAAAAAAGGCCGTGCCGTCGGTCATCACGGCCGCTTCATTGCAGGCCGCGGCGAAGCCACGATTCTCGTCGAGAGCGCGCACGAAGGCTGACGGGGCGATGGCGGCGACCCGCGCAGCGACGTGGTCGGTCGACCCGTTCGCCATAACGAGCAGGCTCAATTCCTCATAGCTCTGCGCCACCAGCGAGGACAGTGTTGCCTCGAGGCCGGGGGCCGAACCAGTGGTCACCACGACAGCCACAACGGCCGGAGCACGAGTTTCCATCAGTAACTCAAGGCTACCGTGAGGGGGCTGCTCAACGGGGGCAACAATCGGCCCATGAGTGGCATCTAGCCCTTCTCATCAGGGGAGATATTCGACGCGAAAAAGGCCACGACGTCCCGCAGGGTCGCCGAGAGGGTCACTCGTGGCTCCCAACCCGTGGCGTCGTGCAGTTTGGTGGCGTCCCCCCGGGTCGAGGCAACGTCGGCCGGTCGCAACAGGGCTGTATCAACAACGAACGCGCACGATGGGTGCACCAGGTCCCGGAGTTCATCAGCCACCTCCGACAGCGCGACGTTGTGGCCACTCGCGACGTTGTAGATATCGCCATCGACGCCGAGCAGCGCCAGGAGGCGGTAGGCCCGGACGACGTCACGGACGTCTGTGAAATCTCGCCGGGCCGCCAAGTTGCCCACGACGACCGAGGGGTCACCTCGTTCCCGAGCTTCGAGGAGCCGTTGGGTCAGCGCCGGCACCACGAAGGCCGTCGACTGACCCGGTCCAATGTGGGTGAACGGTCGGACGACAATGACCCGTTGGCCCGCCTGCGACGCTTCGTGCGCCACTCGCTCCATTTCGACCTTGGAACTGGCGTAGGGATTTCTCGGCGCCACCGGGTGCTGTTCCGGCGTGGGCTGATCGGACGGATCGACGGCCCCGTAGACCTCGGACGAGGAGACCACAATGATGCGCGCCTTCGGGACGGCGGCGCGCGCCGCGTCGAGGACGACCTGAGTGCCAACCACGTTCGTGCGCGTGACGGCGGCCGCATCGTGCAACGACGCGGCCACACTCGACCGAGCCGCCAGGTGGAAGACAACATCGGGTGTCGAATAGCGCAGCGCCTCCACCATCTCGTCGTACGCGGTGATTTCAACTCGGCTATCAGGCGTCACATTGACGTCACCGCTCTCGTGCAGTAACGCGCCGAGGTGACGGCCAACGAAACCAGTGGCGCCCGTGACGTAAGCCCGCACGGTCAGCCCCGCATCGCGAGTTCGTAGGCGGCGAGATGCGTCGACACGGAAGCTTCCCAGGTGTAGCGCCCGGCCTGGTGGGTAGCGACCTGTGCGACGTGTTCTCGCTCGGCCTCACTCAGGCCTAGGGCGCGCTCCAGCGCATTGGCTACCGCGAGCACGTCACCTACGGGCACGACGCTCGCCGCAGCACCGGATACCTCGGCCATCACCGTGTCCGCCGAGGTCACCACGGGAGCTCCGCAGGCCAACGCCTCAAGCACCGGCAGTCCGAACCCCTCCCCTCGTGAGGGATAGGCCACGGCGCGGGCCCGGCGGTAGAGGACTGGGAGGAGGTCATCGGCCACGAAGCCCAGCCGCCGAATACGTGCGGCGTAGGGGTGATCACGCAGCGCCGCCGTTAGTCCGTCAACGCCCCACCCACTCTGACCCGCGAGCCACAGCTCCACCACGTGATCGTCGTGGGCCAACTCCGCAAAGGCCTCGAGCAAAATGTCGAGGCCCTTTCGCGGTTCAAACGTACCGACGAACAAGATGAAGGGGACATCAATCGGCAGAGCGGCGTCGGTCAGGTGAGCTTCGTCAGCTGCCCCGAGGCGGGTGAACCGTGAGAAGTCAACACCGTGGGGCGCTACCAAGACCGGCTGGGAGGTGGGCACGAGGGCCAGGAGCTCGTCTCTCGTTGTTTCACTCACGCACAGGAGGACCGAGGCGTTGTCGGCGGCGTAGCGAATAGCGCGGGTAAAAAAGGTCACCTTGCGGGCCTCGTGCCACTCGGGATGCGTGAAGAACGTGAGGTCGTGAATGGTGACAACCGACGGCGTTCGACCCGTCCTCGGCATCGTGTAGTGCGGTCCGTGCCACACGTCGGCGCGGCGCGCGGGGCCGGTCGTGCCCAGTCGCACGGCCTCGTAGGCGAGTCGCAGCGCTGGGTGGGCCGGCACCGGACTCACCACCGTTGCCTCGGGCGTGGCGGCCCAGCGGGCGCGATCGTTCCGACGAGTGACGAGCGTCAGGTCAACGTCACGCCCAAGTCGATTGGCCAGAGCCGCCACGTAGCGTCCCGCACCCGCCAACTTCGGCGGCATCGCTGAGACGTCCAGGGCGACCTTCACGACCACGCCGCCAGGTGGTCGAGCGCGCATTGACGCCAGGTCAGGTCGGCCACACTGTCGCGACGGCGAGCCTGCGCGTCAGCACTGGTACTCTGCGTACTGGCGGTGACGAGTCCCTCGGCGATGGCGTCGACGTCGAGTGGACCGACGAGCGTCACTTCAGCATTCTCCGCCACACTCGGACAGTTCACCGACGCCACCACTCGGGTGCCCGCGCGAAGGGCTTCGACGGGCGGAAGGCCGAAGCCTTCGGCCCGTGGCACGTAGGCCACGAGGGACGCCTCGCGGTAGAGGCCAAGGAGCAACTCGCGAGACACCATCCCGAGCACCGTGGCATCTCCCGTGTCGGCGGTCCCCCAGCCAGCCGGACCGACAAAGACCAGCGGCCCCAGCTCCGGTGCGACGGCTCGCGCGGCGGCGTGCGCTTTGACTAGGCGCTCAACATTCTTTCGGGGCTCGCGGGTTCCCGCGTGCAAGGTGAACGGCCCTCGGACGCCCGCACTGAGCAGGAACGCCCGAACCTCGGTGGACGATGCCGGAGTGACGCCCCCGTCATCGACCCCGAGGCGGATTGGAAAAATACGTGCGGGATCAACGCCGAGAGCAATCAGTCGAGGGGCGAGCAGTGGGGATGAGGGCAGTAATCGAATGTCGTCTCGCGCAATGAGATACTGCAGTCGATTCTCGTGAAACCGTGCCCCGCGGGCCGTGGTCGCGGTCGGCTCATCGCGCCAGAGCAGGTCGTGGAGCGCTACCGTCTGAAGCTCGGCAGCCCCGTCAAAGGGACCGGCCATCGACGTCGCGTGAACCACCGCTGTTCCGTGGGTGACGCCCGCGGGCACCGAGCGCCACACCAGTGGCACGAGTCGGTCCGGCACGGGTGTGCTCGCGGATGGCCAGGTCGGCACTGTGGCGAGGGCTCGCCGCGAGCCCACCACCGTGTAGTCATCGAGACCCACGTCGGCGAGACCTCGCAGAAGGCCGTGGACGTAGGAAGCAATGCCCCCTGGTTGAGGGCGAGAGAGCTGGTCGACGCTCACCATGACCTGACGATTCATCGGCTCCCCCTCGCAACTTCAGCGTAGAGCGCGGCGTAGGTGGCCGCCACTGCGTGCGGCGCGAAATCCGCCGCTCGGTCGCGACCCGCCGCCCGAGCAATGGCCCGATGCGCTTCGTTCGACCACATGTCGGCGATGGCCTCTACTAACTCGGTGTCATTCTCCACCAGGGTGGCGGCACCATTGAGGAGCTCGCGGTTAATCGGCGTCAGGCTCGCGACCGTGGGAACACCCGCGGCCAATGCCGCGACGGCAAACGCCGGGAAGCGAGCACCGTCACTGAGTGAGACCACCAATCGCGCCAGTGGCAGGGCCTCGGCGGCGTTCGATCGGTGGAGAAACGTGGCGGGCACACCGGCCTGACGCATCACGTCGGCGAACTGCGCACTGCCAATCACCACCAAATCACAGCGCTGCGATGAACAGAAGGCGACGAGCTGCGGCGCGAGCGAGAGGAACTGCTCGCCCTGTCCGGTTACGTGCACGACGAGACGTCGACCGTCCAGCGTTGGCGTGATGGAGCCCACCGGTGGCCGTACCACCGTGAACTGCGCACGGTCGAGCTGCAGCACCTCTTGGACCTCGTGGGCCGCGCTTCGACTCGACACCACGATGCGAGCACCTCGATCGACGCATCGCCGAAGATCGGCCGCTCGATGTTTGGATCGCGCGTCCTCTCGAAGCGGCCGAAGATCATCCACCGAGACCAGAAGTGGCAGGGTCTTCACTGGAGGAATGGCCACCCCGGCCAGATGAATCACGTCGACGTCACGCAATTGTCGGTCGATACTCGGGCCGCGCCCACGTTCCCACAACGGGCCCATAAGCCGGCGCCCCCGCAGCGCTCGCTCCCCCGCCGACTTGGCGGCCGTACGGGAACGAAAGCCCACGAGTGCGCAGTCTCCCCGGGCTCGAAGTTCGTCCGCCAACTCGGTCATCGAGTTACGCAGGCTTTCGAGGGAACCGTCAAGATCCAGGCCAACGCGGATGATGGTCATGCGAGGGCGGCGTTTCGCACCCGGTCAATCCAGGTTGGCCACAGTGACACCGCCCACGGGCCGAATGGTTCCGTACTCGTGGCGGCAACGACGAGACCCGTCGTCGGATCGCACAGCAGCAGCGCCCCGCTTCGGCCAAAGTGACCAAATGACGCCTCCGGCCAATTACCCATCCAGTGCTGCTTGGTGCCCCGGAGTTCAGGGCCAAGCCCCCAATGGTTTGGCGTCTGGCGACCGAATGGCGGAGTAATCCCGTCAAGGTCCGGAAGGAATGGCGTCACCATGCGGTCGCGGGAACGCGTCGTGAGCAACGTTGGGGCCAGTAACTCGGCCCCGAGACGAATGAGTGCGCTGGCCGGACCTCGCACACCGGCGGCCACGCGCTCGACCACGTCGGTGTGCTCGAGCGAGAGCGGGCGCAGCACGCTGTCGCGCAGCCACGAGAGCGGATCGGTGGGGGCCAGATACGCACCAGCAGTATCGATGCCAATATTGGAGTACACCCGCCGCGTGCCTACGGGCACGACACGGTCACCCGCCTCGTAGCCCAGACCACTGGCGTGTGAGAGACAGTGGGCCAGGGTGGCCCCGGCGGGGCCGACGGGATCATCAAGGGAAACAAGTCCGGCCTCGACCGCCCGAAGAGCACCTAGTCCGACCGCTACCTTCGAAATGGAGGCCCACTCGCGAACATCGTCACACGGACCGTGTGAGAGCAGCGGGGTGACGACGGGGCCATCGACGTGGGCCACCATGAAGGCCGGGCGACCCGGCCATTCGGCCGCCAAGGAAGTTGTCACGTACCAATCCTACCTACGCCCCGTAGGATTTCGAGGGTGATAACAGTTCTCAGTGGTGGTGTTGGCGCGGCTCGATTGCTTCGGGCCATGAGTGCGGTCGTTCCCGCCGAGATGTTGACAGCCGTCGTGAATGTTGGCGATGACCTCGTCATGCACGGCCTCACCATCTGCCCCGACCTCGACACCATCACCTACACCGTGACCGGACGCAATAACGAGACACTGGGCTGGGGGCTCGAAGGTGAATCGTGGCGGGTCATGGAACAGTTACGCGCCCTCGGCGGCGAAGCGTGGTTTGGCCTCGGCGACCTTGATCTCGCCACCCACCTCTACCGGAGCCACCGCCTCGCGCAGGGGGCGACCAAAACCGAGGTCAGCGCTGAACTCGGTGCGCGTCTCGGTCTGCGCATTAACCTCCTGCCCGTCACTGACGATCCGGTGGCCACCATGTTCGACACCGACCAGGGTCCGCTCACCTTCCAGGAGTACTTCGTGAAGCACCACCATGACGTGACGGTTCGGTCACTCTCCTTTGCCGGAGCGGCCGAGGCCGTTCCCACGTCGGCCGCCACCGCCGCACTGCGTGAGGCGTCGCGCATCGTGATTGCGCCCTCCAATCCCCTGATTTCCATCGGTCCACTGTTGGCTATTCCCGGGGTCCGTGAACTACTGGCCGAACGCCGTGCCGACGTGGTGGCCGTCTCACCCATCATTGAAGGCGCGGCACTGAAAGGTCCGGCCGATCGACTTCTTCGTGAACTCGGCCACGAGGTCAGTTGCGTCGGTGTCGCGCGGTACTACGAGGGACTGATCGACACGCTGATTATTGATGAACGGGACGCCGATCTGGCCGACCGTGTCGCGGCCACTGGCTGCGCCGTACGGATTACCACCACGATTATGAGTGACCCCGACCACGCCCGCGCGCTCGCCGAAGCAGTGCTCGCGTGAGTCGTCTCCTCTGCTTCGCGGTGCGAGGCGTTGGCGAAATTCGTGCCGGTGATGACCTCGTCGAGCTCTTGCTCGACGCGCTACGGGCCCAGGGTGACGACCTCGAGGCGGGCGACCTCGTCACCGTCACGTCCAAAGTCGTCTCGAAGTCGGAGGGACGCGTCATTGCCTTCGACGGCACCGACGCTCATCGGGACGCCATTATCGACGCCGAATCGGTTCGCACCCTTCGTCGGCGCGGACCCCTGCGCATCACCGAGACCCACCACGGCTTCGTCAACGCCAATGCGGGCGTCGATTTCTCGAACACCGATGAGCACACTGCCGTACTCCTGCCGACTGACCCCGACCGGAGCGCCCGTCGGTTCCGAGGCGAACTCAGCCGGCGTACTGGCCTCGATGTGGCGGTCATCATTACCGACACCATGGGGCGGACGTGGCGCAATGGCGTTACCGACGTCGCCATTGGCTCGGCAGGACTCACGCCCATCCTCGACCTCCGCGGCACCTACGACGCCAACGGGCGCCTCCTGGAGGCAACGGAAGTGGCCATCGTTGACGAAATTGCGGGGGCCGTGCATCTCGTGTTGGCCAAAGACGCCAATACGCCCTTTGCCGTGGTCCGAGGACTCGACCCACGGTGTTTTGGTGCGGGCTCGGTGGGCGACACCATTGTGCGCAGCCCGACCGGCGATCTCTTTCGTTAGGACAGGCGCGCGTCGCCCTCGGCGACGGTGGCGGGGGCCACCACGTAATCGGCGGCGACCACGCAGGTCGGTCGAAGCGTGGACCCTGCGCCCACGGTAGCCCGGGGGCCAACGATGCTGCCGTCGATGATGGCACCCTCTTCAACAACGACGCCGGGCATCAAAATGGCGTTGCGCACCGTGGCGTTCGCCCCAACCACGCACGCCCGGTCAACGACCGAGCCCTCGATAATCGCCGAGTCCGCAATGGTGGCCTCCGGGTGCAGCCAATTACCGTCCACCACGCCGGGGGTTTCGGGCTTGGCGAGCAAGTCGTAGGACCCTTGCAAGAACGCGGCGGGCGTGCCCGAGTCGAGCCAGTAGGAATCGGCGGGGAGGGCGTACAGGGCGCCCTGAGCCGCTAGTGCGGGGAACACTTCTCGCTCCACGCTGACCTTTCCCTCACTCCGAATGCCGTCGAGCACCGAAGGGTCCATCACGTAGGTTCCGGCATTGATCAAATTGGTCGGTGCTTCGTCACGCGGTGGCTTTTCGATGAATGTCTGCACCCGCCCCTCGTCGTCAGTCAGCACGACACCAAAGCGTGACGGGTCGTCGACTGGCTGGAGCGAAATGGTCGCGACGGCCTGCTTCTCAAGGTGAAAAGCCACCAGAGCGCTGAGATCGAAATCGGTGAAAACGTCACCATTCATGACGACGAACGTGTCGTCCACCCCGGCCGTCACCGCCGCGAATCGAATCGCACCGGCGGTGTCGAGTGGCGCGGGCTCCGTCACGTAGTTCACCTGCACACCCGCAATGACGCCATCAGGATAGGCCTCGACGAAGCTGTGGGGCTTGTAACCCAGCGAGAGGACGACGTCAGTAATGCCGTGCTGGGCCAAAAACTCGCACACGTGCTCAATGAAGGGCCGACCCAGCAGAGGCAGCATTTGCTTAGGCATCTCGAATGTCAGCGGACGAAGGCGCGTGCCCTCTCCACCAACCAAGATGATGGCCTTCACACTTAGCCTTGTGTCGTGGTCGTTACCGGCGTAGTCGTCGTCGACGGCGCCACCGTGGTCGTGGTGGCCTTGACAGTGGTCGTTGTCGCAGCCTGTGTCGTCGTCGTTACGGGCAACGTGGTAGTGGTCACCGAGGAGGTAGCGTTTGCCGCCACCATCGCATCAACCTGAGCGGTGCTTGGGCGGGCCGGCACGGCGCCCTTTGGCAAGACGGCCATCGTCAGTTCCATCTCGTTGGAGAACTTGATGGACGAAGGATCGGTCGTAATCGTCGGCGTGGTCTGTCCAAAGGTCCGCCAGTAGGCATACTCAATCGACGCAGGCTTACCCGACAGGTTCGCGGGGACACCCTTGCCCTTGGGGCAGAGAACACCGTTGTGGTACGTGGTTGCGGCGGTGGGAATGCCGTTCTTCACTGGAATGGCCAGCTGGCTCGAACTCGCCACGAGGCCCGGGTATTCGTTGGCGAACTGGGCCACTGTCGCGTGGTTGCCCGAGTCTGCCGCGGAGGCAGGGGCGATACGGATAACACCGTTCTGACCAACGGTGAAGCCACCTCGGTAGGTGGGGTCGGCTGGCAACAGTGACTCATTGACGCCACAGATGTCGAATGAAACAGCGGAGAACCACGTCGTGCCGACTGCCGGCGGTGTGCCGCTCACGGCCGAAGATGGATTCTGGTAGTCGTACCGCGCCAGCACCACCGACGCAATGCCCAAGACGGCAATGACCACAAGGGCACCGTAATAATTCACGGGACGATTCTTTTTATAGGTCTTACCGCCACCGGCTGCGCCGATTTTGCTGACCATTTTTCCAGTTGCGCTCTTAGCCACGGTTGACAGCCTACTAGAGACCACCGCAACACTTCGCCGAGTAGGGGCGGAGGTCTTAGGGGACAGGATTTCTGGGACACCATGTGACAGGATTTCTGGGACATCGTCTAGTGAGGTGTCGCTATGGATATCGCTGCCTATTGCGTTAACGCCGTCCTGGTTGAGGGTCGGTCTATTCGGGAGGTGGCTAAAGCCACCGGTTGCTCGAAATC
>Ga0208741_10000070_pt1 | contig 57246 bp, 81 predicted proteins | sample CryBogCBE03Jun09_FD_184576 | JGI IMG/M metagenome (GOLD analysis project Ga0208741, IMG submission 184576) | Freshwater microbial communities from Crystal Bog, Wisconsin, USA - CBE03Jun09 (SPAdes) | ecosystem: Environmental > Aquatic > Freshwater > Lake | place: Crystal Bog, Wisconsin, USA...
ATGTCAGTTTTGATTACTCTGTGGTTCCAATGCATGTCATGCTCCTTGTGTGGTTGGTTGATGTGTTGATGATAGGTCTGCTTGCTCTTTGTCTACTGTATATCCACGATTCATCCATACTTTCATGGTCATGTTCTCGAACCAATCCTGCACTGTGGGGATACGACCACCACAATCTTCTTTTACATGTTGCTCAAGAATCATACGGACGGGGACTTTCTTACCGCCCGTAACTGTGATGGTCTTACCGAACTTCTCTTCTCCTTGGAATATACCTAGTGAGTGGTGCTTGAGGGCTCGGTGTCGTGCATCTGCAAAGTGTGCCTTTGTGTCGTCCATCCAATCGTGCAATGGTTGATAGTCTTCTACTTCTCCACCCCATAGTTTGACTGAGGTTAATGAGTGATGGTATGGGTTCATCTGCCTTCCTTCTCTAAGGTTGCAATCATATGGTCAATCCATCTACGTCTGTACTCGTCTTGATAGTGGTATGTAAGGTGCGGACCTACTCCATTTTCATGGAGCCACTGAGTGACTGTACTGTGTGGATGTATTAATTTTCGAATATATTTTTTTGCTCTTTCGCAAGAAGCCCAAGGTGCGTCTGCACGGTTAATCGCCCAACATACAAAATTAACGCTTTCCAAGTGTGGTTTCGCTTTCTTTAAAACCGTGCTTATCTTCATCTATATCCCTCCGTTCTCTAGTTCGCTGTCCCTTGCTTTGAGATAGTCCTTAACACTGCTGAGTAGTATGCGTCTATGCCCACCGAATGTGAGATAGTATTTAAATATGCCCTTGTCAGCCATCTTCTGAACCGTACCTAACGACAAGCCACACATAGTTGCTGCCTTTTTGGTTGTTATAAATACGTCTGTCACTTGCTCTACCTCCTTTATCGGTTCTTCTACATCTATTTTGTTTATTATGCTTATTAGTTTGTCTACCCAGTTACTCATCTTCAACTCCCCAATCGTCGTCGTTACTCTCAAACTCGTGGTGATCTGTCTCCATGTAATTAACTCCCACATCCATCTCAAACTTAGGCGGTGATTCTCTGAAGTCGATAGTCATATGACCCTGCCCCCCATCGTTGTTGTACCAGTCAAGGTTCGAATCTTCAAGCCAGTCAAGTGTAATCTGTTTAAGTACTTCATCGATGCCTATCGTCTTGACCTCGGTCTGCATCACCCACTCGTTGTCTCGCTTAACTCTATCCGTCTCTACCACCCACTCAATCATTTCTTTGTAGATTTCTACTCTGCCATTGTCGCTATCGAATGCAGCAATGTCCTCGATGTCTCCTGAATCACCGCCACCACTAAACTCAACACGAACTTCTTTGACATTTAGTAACCTGAGTCGTGCTAGTAACTCGATCTTCTTGTCTCTGCTTGGGAATAATTTCATACTGTTGCTCCTTCTAGTCTGTTAGCGATATAGTTATTGAATCCGTAATACATGATGTCCATCAACTGAACTGCATTGAACCACTGGTGTATTTCAGCGTTAGGCCAAGCATATTTCTTATGTCGTTCAGTAGTTCGTGATGATTTCTCATTGTTACCAAGCCATACTTCTGCTTCATAGTCATAGACAAACATGGGGTAATGCTCCCCATAAGAACAGACTACATAATAACTGCCTCTTTTCTCTCCATAAACTGTTTTATTGTTCGTCTCAAAATCGTGGTGCTTATCCACATGTGTACAGATGTCTGAGTTCTTGACACCTTTGTGTTTGATGAGATTTGGTTTAACTTCCATGAGTTACTCTCCTTTTGGTTTAGCAGGTCTGCCTCTTTTCTTTGGTGTAGGCATCCCCTGTGGTTGCGGTTCTTTCTTTTTGAATGGTCTGCCTCTTTTCTCTGGCGCAGGTTCGCCATCAGTCCAAAGTTTTAGTGCTTCATCTAATTTCTTTTTGAGGGTGGGTGTGTTGCTATCTTCTAGTTCTTTGATGAAGTTGGGCTTTCTGATAGGTGCTTCTGTTTTTTCTTCGTTGCTACCGTCAGTTTTACCTTTGACATACCCTGCGGCATACGCTTTCTTGCGTTCTTTCGCTACGTCTAACTCCCATGTTGCTAACGCTTCTCTGACTCCGAATTCTTTCCCTGCATCAAATGCATTTTTCGAAACTTTATCTATTCGTGCTTGCATGTTATCTGCATTTATGTTGTCCACTTCTTTCTTACCTTGTGCGTATCCTATGTCATATGCAGTGTTGTATCCTAGTTCAATACCCTTGTGTAATGCGTCTAATGTTTCTGCTCTGCTCATGCTGTCCACTCTTCCTTTGTTCCGTTGTTAAAATAAATACGTGTGTAACACTCACCCTCATCTACCCAATGGATAGAACCACTAGCATCTTCAATAGGGTTATCACATGCATTACGCTCACTGACTTTGTACCATCTATCGCCACAACAATCGCAGTCTGACCCTGTGCTACATCCGTTAAAGTAAATTCCATGGGTCTGTGCCTTAGTATTTGCCATGTCAGCATTTTCTGCCTCTATGAATACTTCAATGGTTACTTCGTCGTTGACGTAAAAAGAACCACCGCTATTGTTTTGTCTGAATTTATAGAATTTCATTGTGATTCCTTTGCATGGAAGATTATTTTATTTTCGGTAATACTGAGACTGAATCCTGCTTCTAGCTCTCTTGTAATACCATCTACTGATACAAATACTTCGGTGTCAAAAGGATTCATTCTTTCTTTATCTACCATATCGGTTATTCTTAGTAGTTCGTTTAATGTCATAGGTCGATGTCCTCGTGGATTTGGGTGATTTTGTAGCCTAGTTCTTTGATGTGTGCCAAGTTGTCAAAGGTTAGCGTTTTCTGTCCTAGCATCTCAGCGAATATGGTTGCCTTCTCACAGTGTGGATAAATAACTTGTGCACCGTAGTTGTGTTTAATATAGACCTCGATTTGCAATGTTGGCGGACTGCGATGCGTAGTATCTTTTGGGAAGAAAGGACTGATGATAGGTGTTGATATGTTTTCCATAGTTACGCTCCATATTTAATTACGAATATCATACCGAGGGTTGCACCAATAAAGATGGCGAAGAACCCACCCCATAAATAATCTGTGAAGTCTGGTTTTTGTTTCATGTGTGTACCTTTTTATTGGATGTTTACTAAGATTGCTAGGACTACATACGCTATTAGTTGTGCGTAAAACCATATTGAAAAGAGTATATTGATTAGCATAATGAGCCTGTTATTTGAAGATGTTGAACAAGAATTCCCATATACGGAATTTTATAGTGGGCTCAATGTAACCCATCTCGTGATACTCTTCACAATATTGCATGTGATTTGTGTCTACCCAATTACGGATTGATTCCATGATTTGTGACCTTTCTTTGGTGAGTTTTGGGGTGGATAATACAGAGATAATTGCTAGAGATAAATAGGAGCCTTATAAACAAAGGGTCTCAGGTAATTATCTCTAAATCGTTTTTTCGTTTAGGCGACCCCCGTATATAGAGATATGTAATGTATGCCATGTGCAAATACAAACACACACGAACACGTTCTCTATATCTCTCTATACTATATATTAATAGATAAATAGATAATTAGATAATTACAGACAGCAAAGCACCTGTTTATAAGGGGGTTGTATTTATCTCTGGTAATTATCTCTAAATGGAACAAGAGAACAGAGATAAATACAATACTGCACTATTATGGTAAGCCTAATTGATGGTTTAGGTAGGTTGGCGAATCCCCCTCGTGTTCACGACCATTGCCTACTGTTAGAAGAGGGGTTGGCAGTCCCTCTAATTGGAATAACTATGCCTTATCTTTTCTTTGGCATAACAGGGCGAGATAGAACATACTTATTGTCTCTATTCTTTTGTCCGAATGTGCGAGCCATCTCATACACACCTGCACAGTTTGTCATTCGAGTTGATGGGGGCAAGCCCCCTTGATGCCTAGCACCATCATGCCCACCTTTATACTTCGGTGCATCGGGACTAAAATCCCAAACCTTTTGCACTACTGTTGGATAGTGCGACATTGTTCCCTTCGGAACAGTATGAACCTTTTTAATTTTCATAAACCCTCCATGTGATAGACCCCCGTAGGGGTTTCGGCTCATCAAGCCTCATCAGTATCACTGATATACAACTTACGCAACAACTTCGCCAGTGCCTTCAGCCTTAACAACTGATTGAACAACTTGCTTGACGATATCGTATACATAAGCCTTAGTGCCTTTTAATTCCTTACCGCTATTACGCACGACATAATCCACTTGAGTGCATAGTGCGATAAAGTCAGCCTTTTTCATTGGACCACTTGCATCCACTGAAACAGATAGATACGGCTGAGCAGACTTCGCAACTAACTGACTGACAATGTCACGAGCCGCAGGGCGATACATACCATTAGCGATTTGTTCCTGATAGATTGTGTAACCTATGTTAGAACGGCTTGCACTAGAACCTTTTGCTATGGTTAAAGCGATTGAACCAGTCTTAACTACGCCAGTCTTAGAAACTGACATTGTGAAGATATCTTTGTTGAATACTGCTAATTGATTGTTTGACATAATAATACCCTTTAAAATTAAACTACGATTAGACTACTAAAAAAACTTAGGGAGGCTGACTATTTCTAATCAACCTCGTAAATTCTTTTGGTAACGCTTTCCGTTGGTTAATAAATTATTGATACGCCTCGCTGTTTTAGCAGTTCTTGTCAGAGGTTAAGAGGCTTGGCATTAAACATAATTGTCAGATACATTTAATACATAGGGATACTACTCGATTGCATGGCTTTTCTCATTACCACACCTTTTCTGTTTTCGTGACTAATCGGCTTGCTAGTTATGGTGATTACATGAAATACTAAACCTAGAACATTAAAATTCTAAGCCGTATCCTTCTATCTTATACGGGACTATTGCACCCTCTCCGATTTGTTACCGCCCTCGTTAGGCTCACTACTACATACAATAAGGTTATTTCCAATCTACACCTACCCTATACCATCTACGGATTCAAGATGGGCATTTTAGCAAATTGTTAAAGAGAGGATGATTACAACCTCACGCCTAGTGAATTAAATGTTTTGATACTATCGTTAGACTGTTCCCCCTAATGATGGAAGAAAATCAGAGCCGATAAGTTTAATTCACTAATTGTTAAAGAGAGGATGCAAGCATCGTATACTATATGCAATCTACCCCTATTGTGAACAAAATAAACGCAAATGATAATCATTCTCATCTGACTTCGAGGGGTAGGGGAGCGGGACAACGAGGGGTGGGGGGTGGGGGGGTGCTTACCCCTTAGTCATAACGGGACCCTAATTTTTAAGACATACACACGTTTAGTACATGTTATACTTTCAGAGGGGATGGTTAAGTAGCCGTTGAAGGATGCAGTAAGTTACTAGTTTTGCTACTTTCTGGGTAACAGCTTTTAATCTGCCAAATTCACATCCCTCCATACCCCACATGGAAAACGTCCTATGCCATACAAAGATCCAGAAGTTAGAAAAGCCAAACAAAAAGAGTATTCAAAAAATTACTACGAAAAAAACAAAGATACACACATAAAAAAAGTAGGGATCAGAAAAAAAGCCCTCAGAAAAAAATGGCTAGAATTCAAAGCAACCCTTCACTGCGCACACTGTGGCGAGACACACCCAGCAACATTTGATTTCCATCACGTCAAAAAAGACCTAACCAACAAAAAAGTATCTAAGCTTTTACAATGGCAAAACTACAATGGCGCACGAGAAGAAATAAAAAAATGCATAGTACTCTGTGCTAACTGCCATAGAAAACACCACTTCTACGAAGAACGTGGAAAAAAATTCCTATAAAACTTGCATAATATACGCATACACATTACAATCAATTTATACAACAGGAGAATCTTATGAAAAAACCTAACCCATTCGCAAAACTATTTGGTGGTAAAGAAACTAAAAAAGAAGAGGCTGCAGAGAAAAAACTCCCAGCTAAAACTTATGCCAAGGGCGAAAAGATGGAAGAGTCCAAAATGGCTAAGATGCCTAAGCCAAAGCCACCAATGAAGAAAGCTAAGTAAAATGGCTACTAAAAAGAACTGGATTGCTGACGCAATTAAAAAACCTGGTGCTTTACATGAAGACCTTGGAGTTCCTAAAGGTAAAAAAATTCCAGCTAAAAAACTAGAAGCTGCTGCATCAAAAGGCGGTAAAGTAGGACAGCGAGCTCGTTTAGCTGAAACACTCAAAGGATTTAAAAAGTGAAGCGCCATAATTTTTTCTTACCAGAAGAACTGGTAACAAGTCTAAAAGAAGAAGCAGCTCTTAAAGGACTTACATTCTCTGAAGTTATTCGATTAGCACTAAAGAAGTTTGTAGATGAACGAAGAGCTCAAAGATCTAACTAACCCTGATCGCTTTTTGGATATTCCTCCTGGTTTAGTTGCCTCAATAGCAGCTGGGATAGAAGACCCTAAAGAAGTTGCATCACGCAATGGCATCTATGGCGAAGCTTGGGAGAAGTTGTCTAAGTGGAAACCATTTCTTGATGCAGTAGCAGCGCAGCGAGTAGAGTTCGAGCAGTCTGGATATACATTCCGTGTTAAGTCTGCAATGAAAGCAGATGTTTTGTCGGATGAGTACTTTAAAAGGCTTTTACATAACGAAACTTCGATTGTTCAGCTACAAGAAGGTGTTAAAACATTCACTAAACTGGGTGATTTAGAGCCAAAATCGAATGTTCAAGCAGTAGCAGGACCAGGATTTTCGATCAGTATTAACTTTTCAAGCCCTAAAGAGTCCAATATTGTTGATATAGAAGCCACAGATATTGTTGAAAAAGCCCACGTTAAGACCCCTAAAACGGTCAAAAACGACAAAAAACAGGTCAAAAACGACAAAAAATGAGCCATTTAAGCTATACACCACCTAAGTCAGTAGAACCATTTTTACAGTCAGAAGCCTTCATTTCATTGATTGTTGGGCCTGTGGGTAGTACAAAAACGACTGCGGGTATCATAAAAATAGCATATCACGCTTCTAAAATGGCGAAATGTCGGGATGGTATTAGACGATCAAGAGCAATATGGGTGCGTAATACAAGAGAGCAGTTGCGGGATACAAGTATTCCTGACGTGTTAAGGTGGTACCCTGATGGGCAGGCTGGGGTATTTGAGAAAACCAATTATAAATTTATTTTAAAGTTTAATGATGTTGAATGTGAAATACTATTTCGTGGTCTGGACGATTCTAATGACGTTAGGCGGTTACTGTCTCTCCAAGCTTCTTTTGGCATACTGGACGAGTTTCGAGAAATCAACCCCGACATCTTTAATGCGTTACAGGGTCGTCTTGGCCGTTATCCTTCTAAGCTGGACAATACCGTGGGCTGTGTCACTGATGATGGTAGTCCTAATGCTCACATATGGGGGATGACAAACCCTCCAGACATGGATACGTTTTGGGAACAGTTTTTATCTGAACCACCAAAAAATGCGGAAGTGTTTTTCCAACCAAGCGGGCTTAGTGCCGAAGCAGACTGGACTGATTTCTTACCTGAGGGTTACTACGATAACTTAGCAGAAGGTAAAGCTGAAGACTGGGTTGATGTTTACATTAATGCGAAGTTTGGTAAGTCGCTGAGTGGGCAGCCAGTATTTAGAGCATTTAACTTAGACATGCATGTTTCAAAAGGGCCGTTGAGCTACATCAAGTCAACCACGCACCCTCTGATTTTAGGGATGGACTTCGGGTTAACCCCAGCCTGTTCGATTAGTCAGATTGATATGCTAGGTAGATTTTTAACTTATGCTGATCTTGTTTCTGACGGGATGGGTACGCTTAGGTTTACTAGAGAAAAACTAAAACCGTTACTTGCTAACAAATTCCCAGGTATGCCCGTGTTAATTATTGGAGACCCTGCAGGTACGCAAAGAGCTCAAACAGATGAGAGAAGTGTATTTGATATTCTTAGACAAGAAGGGTTCAGGGTTATTCCTGCAAAGTCGAACTCGGTAGTAGCCAGATTGTCAGCCGTTGACTCATTGCTTACTAGAATATCTGATGGTAAACCAGCGATGCTTATTGATCCAAGTTGTAAAAATCTAATTAATGCCTTACGAGGTGGTTATAGATACAAAATTAAGAACACTGGTGACGTTGATGATAAACCAGAAAAGAATAAGTACTCTCACATTGCCGATGCGTTTCAATATGCATGCTTGCATGCTGACGGTAATTTAACTGGTGAAGTACTAGCCACTAAACGAAAAGAAATTCAGAAAAGTAATTACCTTTGGGTTTAAGATTGACACTAGAGTATAATAGTAGTATAAAGAAACATAATCACACAAACTGTACATATGCCTGCACTTAATATTACTAATGCTACTGCTCCAGGAACTACCGTACTAGGTGGTATAGTTCCGTTAAAATCTGTAAAGCAGTTACAGGATGAAGAGCGTCGTGCTGCCGTAACAGCTAACAGCGAACCAGTAATTCAACAGTTATCAGCATACATTAAAGGTAAGTGGGTTATCGCTCGTATGGCGAAAGAATATACAATTGAGCAGAAGATGCTTAAATCAGTTCGTGCACGTCGTGGTGAGTATGACCCAGATAAATTAGCACAACTTAGAGAACAAAACTCAGCAACAATCTATATGATGCTTACAAGTAATAAGTGTCGTGCCGCTTCTAGCTGGCTAAGAGATGTGTTACTAACAGGTGCTGACGATAAACCTTGGAACCTTAGACCAAATCCAGTACCAGAACTTGAGCCAGATATCCTTGTTAATTTAATGATGAAAGCCCAAGAGAAGTTACAGCAGATACTAGCACAAGGTGTAAATCCTTCAGACCAAGAAGTAAAAGAAATGCTCCTTGAGTTAAAAGATGAAGCGATGAGACATCTTACGGATATTGCTACAGATACAGCAGAGCGTATGGAAAAGAAAATGCACTCTCAGTTGTTAGAAGGTGAGTGGACTACAGCTTTTGCCCAGTTTATTGATGATTTAGTTACGTTCCCCTCAGCCATATTAAAAGGTCCTGTGGTGCGTAATAAACCAATGTTGAAGTGGGTGCAAGACAAACAAAGTAAGGAATGGGGTTTAGATGTTCAGAATACGCTGGCTTTGGAGTGGGAAAGAGTTGATCCTTTTATGCTTTATCCTGCCCCTGATGCATCTACTATTAATGATGGATATTTAATCGAACGACATAAGTTATCGAGAGGTGATTTAGTCGAAATGCTTGGAGTGGACGGATACAGTGATGGCGCAATTAGACAAGTTTTGGAAGAGTACGGCAAGGGTGGTTTACGGGATTGGATATATATTGACCTCACAAAAGCGAATGCTGAAGGAAAGTCAACAGTTGCAGCAGGACAAAATCCTTCAGAATTAATTGATGCACTCCAATTTTGGGGATCTGTGCAAGGTAAGCTATTACGTGATTGGGGTATGACTGATGAAGAAGTTCCTGATCCGTTAGCAGAGTATCCGATTGAAGCATGGCTTATTGGTCGTTGGATTATCAAAGCAGTTGTAAACCCTGATCCTTTAGCTCGTAAACCATACTACAAAGCCTCATACGAAGAAGTTCCAGGGGCATTCTGGGGCAATTCAGTAGCAGACTTAGCCAGAGATACCCAAGACATTTGTAATGCCGCTGCAAGGGCTCTAGTAAACAATATGGGCTTATCTTCAGGACCACAAGTTGTATACAACATTGATAGACTACCTCCTGGTGAGAACGTAACTCAAATATTCCCCTGGAAGATCTGGCAAGTAACTAGTGACCCTACTAATGGAACACAAGCTCCTGTAAGTTTTTTCCAACCTGATTCACGAGCTAACGAATTGATGGCAGTGTATGAGAAGTTTGCTACTTTAGCTGATGAGTATACGGGTATTCCACGTTACATGACTGGCGGTAATCCTACAGGTGGAGCAGGTAGAACTGCTTCTGGTATGTCGATGCTAATGTCAAATGCTGGTAAATCTATCAAGCAAGTTATTGCAAACATTGATGAACATGTTATTAAACCTTGTATTGATCGGTTGTATTATTACAACATGCGTTATTCTGATGATCCTGATTTAAAAGGCGATATCCATATTCAAGCTCGTGGTGCAGCAAGTTTATTAGAAAAAGAATCAGCTCAACAACGCAGAAATGAGTTCTTATCAGTTGCTCTAAATAGCCCAGTTGTACAACAAGTAATTGGTATGGAAGGTATTGCAGAGTTACTAAGGCAGTCAGCTAAAACACTAGACTTAAATGTAGACGAGATTGTACCACCTGAGTATGTAGTTAAACAAAAAGAAGCTGCAGCACAAGCTAAGCAATCTGAAATGGAACAAGCTCAAATGCAAGAGATGGCTCAGAAAAATGGACAAGCTCAAGCAGGAGGAACACCACCTGCACCGCCAACTGGAGGAGCGCAATTAATGAATAGTGCACCAGTTACAAATAGATTTGAGAACCAAGGTTGACAAATAGTATAATATTGTATCTAATAGTAATTGTATAAATTAATTTTAAAAGGAGCCTAAAATGGCTGAGATTTTTAGTAAATTAAAACGTAATGGCAAAGACGAGTATGCTCAAGAGTCAGCAAAAACTGACGGTATGTCTAAAGGTGGACAAACTGGTTTAGGAAGTGCTCCAAGCATGAGCGAGTTTTGTAATTCCAAAGGTCCAGAATACAGACAAGAGTCTGCAAAAACAGACGGAATGTGTAAGTGAGAATTGATGAACGTGTAGCTAGATGCTTTACGTTCTTGCGGGGACCTGAGTTTAATCATCTCGTGGAGTACTTCAGAGCCAAACGGCAGGGGTCTTTAGAAATGATGGCGCAAGTAACTGATGCAGATAAGATTTACCGACTACAAGGCGAAGTCGGAGTGTACAAGGAAATCCTTGATACAATTGAAAATGCGGAAGCATTGATCGCCAAATTTAATACTAAGAGCAGACCGTAATTGGAGCTTAAAGTTTTTACAACACAGTAGCAGACCGATAAGCAATAAACACAGACCGTTAAGGCGGAGTGTGAGTAGCAGACGGAGCTAAAGGAGAGAAGATGGCATTACCACAGGCAGTACAACAACAAGTTGATGAAGCAGATCGTTTAGCAGCTGAACTTAATTTAAACAAGACCGATAACACGGAGACTAATTTAAATTTAGCATCAGATCCAGACCCTGCCCCAGAGCCGAAAGATAATGTTATAGAAGAGCAGCGAAAGCAAGCTAATCCAGTACTTGATGAAACGTGGTCTCAAAGATATCACACTTTAAAAGGTATGTATGATGCTGAAGTACCGAGGTTACATGCACAAGTCCGTGAGTTAAATACGCAAGTACAGACACTTATTGGAGATGTGGAAAGAGCCAAAGTACAGCATATTGAAACAGCGAAGCCTAGTGAGTCTCTAATCACTGATGAAGATAGAGAAGCTTTTGGACCAGATTTAATTAATTTAATTGAACGTGCTGCACAATCTAAAGTAGGAACTAGAGAAGCAGAATTAGTAAATCAGATTAAAAGTTTGGAAAGTAAGTTAGGTAATGTACAGGAAAAACAAGTTGTGTCTGATAAAGATAGATTCTTAACTGGATTATCTCAACAGGTATCAGATTGGGAAGTCTTGAACACTGATCAAGGTTTTTTAAACTGGTTACAACAAATTGACCCTGTTTATGGATTTCCTAGACAAGTAGCATTAACAAATGCATATGAGAATTTAGAAGTTACTCGTGTGGCAAACATTTTTAACGCTTACAAATCTTTAATTCCAGCAAAACCAAACAAACAACCAAACCAAGAACTTCAACGTCAAGTAGCACCGACTCGCTCACGTTCAACAACGCAGCCAGGCGATCAACAAAACGAGCGTTATTTTTCCGAGAGAGAAGTAGGGCAGTTTTATGAAGACTGGAGACGTGGTTTGCTCGATAATGACGAGGCGATTCAAATGGAAAAAGAAATTAATATAGCTGCTGCTAACGGGCGAATTCGATAGTCGAACTAGACGGTGGTAGCAGAAAGTTTTAAATAGACAATCAAAGGAGAAATTATGTCTACTGTTACCGCTGGCGCAACCTACCCCATTAACTCTGGTGGATTTTACGCACCTAATGGCGCAACCTCTTATGCAGGTACTGCGTATTCTGGAACTTTTATTCCTACCCTATGGTCTGGAAAATTAGCTCAAAAATTCTATGCTGCTACAGTTTTTGGCGAAATCGCTAATACTGACTGGCAGGGTGATATTTCTGGTATTGGTGATACAGTTATTATCAACACAATCCCAACAATTACAATCAATAACTACCAAGTTGGTCAAAACTTAGCATATGAAATTCCTGCTCCAAGCACAATTTCTTTGTCTATCAGCAAAGGTAAATACTTCGGTGTTAACGTCAACAACGTACTCGAATTACAATCTAAGCCTAAGTTAATGGATGTTTTCACTAACGATGCTTCTATGCAGATGAAGATTCAGATTGATAAAGACGTATTACTAGGTACATTCAACCAAGGTGCTTCAACAAACCAAGGTTCTGCTGCTGGTAAGATTTCTGGTGCTTTTAACCTTGGAACTGATGCTGCTGCCGTTACATTAACAGCTTCTAACATTCTTCAAAATATCACTGCATTGTCTTCTGTATTAGATGAAGCAAACATACCTGAAACAGATCGTTGGATCGTTATTAGCCCAACAGAGCGTCAGATCCTCATGCAATCTAACTTAGCTCAAGCTCAGTTTATGGGTGATGCAAGTTCAATCCTCCGTAATGGTAAGATTGGTATGATTGATCGTTTCACAGTTTATGTATCTAACTTGTTGCCACGTGCAGCAGCTACTTATAACTGGGATGGTACTCAGACTGGTGCTTCTACTTATGTCAAGCGTCACGCTATTATGGCTGGACATAAAGCTGGTATTAGCTTTGCTTCACAGATTGCTAAAGTAGAAAGTTTACAAAACCCTAATGACTTTGGTACATTGGTTCGTGGTTTGAACATTTATGGTTACAAAGTAACTCAGGTTGATGCAGTCGCTCTCTTAGTAGCAGCAGGTTAATATCTGGGTGGGGTAATACCCACCCTCTACATTTTTTAGGAGATTTAAATGACTTCACAAGTAAAATTAGTTCAGGTAGGTGTATGGCCTACTGAAGCCGCTGCCGCATCAGGGGGGGACCTTTCAGTAGTTGCGTTATCTGCTACTAATTCCCAAACTGCTACTGTTTCTGGCTCTGGTACAACCCAAACATCAACAACAGCGAGTACAGCGTTAGCTGGTGCTACATATCAAATTACTGCTGATATTATGAATTTTAGTACTGTTGGTACTACTTATAATACAGCACAATTAACAAACCAAGGTTCAGCATTTATTACTGTGTTTAACTCTGGTGCGAATACTGTATTAGTTTATCCACCTTTAGGCGGAACAATTAATGGTGCAGCAGTAAATATCCCATTTGGTATTGCAACAGCAAAATCAACTACTTTCATCTGTCCAGATGGAATTACTTGGTTTGCAGCACACGCAGGTTAATATAGGGGCCTAGGCCCCTTTTCGTATATAATAAGGCTATGGGAACATTAACAGCTAAGTATTTTATTGATAAAGCTTCAATTCAACTTTTAGACCAAGGTAATACACGATGGACTAGAGCTGAATTATTAGGCTGGATTAATGACGCTCAAAGACAAATTACAGTCATGTCACCTAATGCGACTAATAAAGTTGCAGTTGTAAAACTCGACCCTGGAACAAGACAAAATATTCCTGCAGATGGCTGGACATTACTAGATATTATTCGCTACATGGGTACTACAGGCACGACACCTGGAAGAGTACCTAGAATTGTTTCACAACAGATCTTAAATGACTTTAATCCTAACTGGCATGCAGCAGTGCCTGTAACAGTTCCGTTAAACTATATTTATGATCAACAAGATCAAACAGTATATTATGTTTACCCACCAAGCAATGGAAAAGGGTATTTGCAAATTAACTATTCACCAGTGCCAGCAGATGTAACTTCTGAAAGCAGCACACTTTATGTTAATGATATTTTTCAGACAGCAGTTTTAGATTATGTTTTGTACCGTGCAAACAGTAAAGATGCAGAATATGCTCCAGGGGTGGCTCTTGCAAGCGGTTATTTACAAACATTTATGGCTACTATGGGTGTTAAATCTGACCAAGAAATTAAAAACTCTCCGAACCAACAGTTGGATGGGCTTAACCCTGACAAACCAGGGAGTGGATCATGAGTCAAGCTTATGGATTTACTGTCCCCTATGATAACTTTTTACCAGAGGTTATGCAGTTTGTACCAAACGTAGCTGACCTTATTGCTGTTAATGCAATTAGAAATGCTTGTATTGAGTTTTGTGAAAAAACAAGATTTTTACAAATAGATATTCCTTATATTCCATTAGTCGCTAATCAAGCTTCGTACCCTATAGTTACACCAGCTGATACTAAATTTGTTTTACCAGAAGTAACTTACTATAACGATGTTTTGGTAATCCCTAAGTCCAGCGATGAGTTGGCTAGTATTTACCGTATGGCTGACTGGAGACAAGTGCAAGGAAATCCTGCATATGTAACTCGTTTAATTATGCCTGAAATTATCGTAACTCCTTATCCTGTTACTGTAACTGGCACGGATTATTTAAGATGTAGAGTTTCAATTGCACCTACTAGAGATTCTACTGAAATAGATTCAGAAGTTTACGAACAATTTTTAGAAATTATTAGTTTTGGAGCTAGAGCTCGTTTATATGGGACTCCTCAACAATCGTATTATGATAAAACCGCAGCAGAACAATATGCTAGGATGTTTAAAAACGGTATTACTGAAACAAGAACAAAGATCACAAAAGGTCTTTCACGAGACTCCGTTAGAGCAGAATTTCAGAGGTTTGTATGAGCGTAATTAAATTAGTTCAAGGTGATAATCTACCTTATATAAAAATGACTTTGTATCACCCAGATGGTACAGTTGTTGACGTAAGTTCTGCCACAGTAACAGTAAAGTTTAGAGCTATAAACTCAACAACAGTACTATCTACTATTACTTGCACTAATGTAACAAATGGTTCAGATGGGTTGGTTATGTTTTATTTCCCTAACAATACTCTCAATGTAGATCCTGGGCAGTATCAAGGAGAAATAGAAATAAATTTTGCTGGTTTGCATCAGACGGTATACAATGTATTAAATTTTTTAGTAAGATCACAATTTAGCTAGGAGCAATTATGAATAACGAAATAGCAGGTTTTGGAGATAACGCAGTAGTAACAGTAGGCCGTAATAAAAAATCAGATGAACCATTTGGTATGGAAGGTATGTACAAAGTTGTTTGTCATGATCAAAATGGTAATGTGAAATGGGAAGATGAAGTTCCAAATCTAGTTGTAGCAGCTGGTAAACAGTTAATGCTAGATACCCTATTAAAAGGTTCTGCTTATACTGTAGTTGGCCCGTTTTTAGGTTTGACTAAGGTAAGTTTAACACCTGCAGCAGCTGATACAATGACTACTTTAGTTACTACAAATGCTGGTGAATTTACTACTTATACAGTTGGCGGTTCAGCAGTTCGTGGAACAGCATCATTTGCATCATCTTCATCTTCAGGAACAACTCCATCTAACGTAACAACTTCTACTGCTACAGGTATTGTTTTTACAATAACTACTGCTGGTACAGTTTATGGTTGCTTTTTAGTAACTGGAACGGGTGCAGTAAGTACACTAAGTAATACAAGCGGTACATTATATTCAGAAGGAAACTTCTCAGGCGGATCAAAAGCTGTATTAGTTAACGATACATTGACTGTTACATACTCTACAACCGCAACAAGTTAATCTTTATGGAGGCGGCAAATGACTTCTTGTGCAGTTGTCGATTCTACAGGGTCAGTAGTTAACATCATTGTATGTGAGCCTACTGACCCCGCTCCAGAGGGCATGTACTTTATAGAATACCCTGATGCCGATGGCAACTATGCAGGCCCTGGGTATTTTTGGAATGGTGTAAATTTTATTAACCCTAATCCGTTACCTCCTTCAGAACCACTACCTCCTCCACCATCAATCCCTACGGATAAATAATGGCAATAAAAACCGTATTCATCACTTCGGGTAGTACTTACGCAATACCATCGGACTTTGGTTCTTTAGTATCCGTAGAGTGTATCGGAGGTGGTGCGGGTGGCGGTGGTGCTGGATCAAGCTATTTTGGCGGTGGCGGTGGCGGAGCATACGCTAAATCAACATCGGTAACAGGACTTACTGCAAGTGGTTCTGCGTTTATTAGTATTGGAATGTTCGGTAGTGCTACTGTTTCAGGTGGTGATACATGGTTTAATGCCGCAACAAATGCTGCTCCTTCGTCTACATCAAATGGTGCTTTAGCCAAAGCAGGTTTAACATCTACAAGTTTTACAGGCGGTACTGGTGGAACTTCAGCTGCATCTGTAGGTGACACAAAATTCTCAGGTGGTAATGGTGGTGATAACGCTGTAACAGGGCAACAATCGTCTGCTGGTTGTTATCCAGGCGGTGGTGGTGCTGCAGGTTCAGGTGGTGCAGGTGGTAAAGGCGGTAACATAACAGGACAAAACGGAACTGGTGGTGGTGGTGGCGGTTCAGGCGGTGCTCCAGGTGCAGGTACTGCTGGTACCGATGGGTCAGGTTCATCTACATCAGGTTCAGGTGGTAATGGTTATGGTAACGGTACTTCGTTAACAGGTGGTGGAACTGGGGGAAACCCTAGTACAGCAGGTACAGCAGGGACTGGAGGTGGAGGCGGTGGATCACAAGGTAGCACTGGTAAAGCAGGTGGTACAGGTTCACAATATACTGCAACTGCTGGTGGAACAGCAGGTCCTGGTGGCGGTGGCGGTGGCGCATGGTATGGGCAAACAGGTGGTGCAGCTGGAACATACGGTGGTGGCGGTGGATCAGGCTCAACGTCAGGTGTTGGCGGTGCAGGTATTATTATCTTTACTTATAATACAACTACTAGCGGCACTGCTTATACTGCTTCAGCAACAGAAAACATTGGTTCAGCTGATTCTCAAACTGTAGTCTCAGCATATACTACTTCAGTAACAGAAAACATAGGTTCTGCTGATTCTGCAACTGCAACTACATCTAGTAGCTCAGCATACACTGCTTCAGTAACCGAAAATATTGGTTCTGCTGATTCTGCAACTGTTACAACAACTTACGGTATTACATTTACCGAAAACATAGGTTCAGCTGATACACCTACTGTTACAACAACTTATAGTATTACTGCATCTGAAAACATTAGCCCAGCAGATTCTGCGACTACAACTAACAATTCTGCATATACTGCTTCAGTAACTGAAAACATTAGCCCAGCTGATTCTTTCACTGTTACAACAACCTATGGTATTACATTTACTGAAAACATTAGCCCAGCTGATTCTGCAACTACATCTGGTAGCTCAGCATATAATGTTTCTGTAGCTGAAAACATAGGTTCAGCAGATACCCCTACTGTTAGAACAACTTATAGTATTACTGCAGCAATCGAGAATATTGGTTCTGCTGATTCAGCCACTACAACTAGTAATTCAGCATATAATGCCTCTGTAACTGAAAACATTGGTTCTGCTGATTCTGCAACTGTTACAACAACTTACGGTATTACATTTACCGAAAACATAGGTTCAGCAGATACTCCTACTATAGTAAGTGGTGGTGTATATAGTGTATCTGTAACCGAAAACATCGGAGTAGCAGATACTTCTACTGTTAGAACAACTTATGGTCTTACATTTACTGAAAACGTAAATTCAGTTGATACCCCTACTGTTAGAACAACTTATGGTATTACATTTACTGAAAACTTTGTACCTTTAAGTATACAAATAGGGTTAGGAACAAATTCTTATTCTGTTAGTATTACCGAAAATATAAGTTTAGATAACCAAGCTTTTATAAATCAATTAATAGATCTTTTTGTTGCAAAAATAAATCAAACATACGCAAGTGTAGATGTGGATGATATACAAGTAGTAGCTGAGCTCGTAAGTACTGATATACAGGTGGATCCTAGTGTTGGAGACATAAACGTAATATGATAAAATATGGAAATTGGAGATAAATAATGACAGTCCTATTCGCTAATAATGCTTCTGCACCTATTGCAAGTTCAATTACAACTTCTTCCACTACTATTACAGTATCAAGTGGGCAGGGGTCAGAGTTTCCAGCAATTACAGGATCTGATTATTTCATTGCAACCCTTGTAGATACAAGTAATAACATAGAAATTGTAAAAGTAACAGCTCGTAGTAGCGATGTAATGACAGTCGTTCGTGCTCAAGAAAACACCACAGCCAGAGCCTATGCAGCAGGTAGTTTATTAGAACTCCGTATGACCGCTGCAGTATTAACCAGCTTTGCTCAAATCTCTGGCGACCAAACATTCACAGGCACTAAAACATTTAGTAATACTATCGTTGGTAATATTTCTGGTAATGCCGCAACAGCTACTCTGGCGACTACTGCGACTACTGCGACTACTGCGACTACTGCGACTAACGCAACCAATGCTACTTTAGCAACTAATGCAAATGGGTTATTAAATACAAACTGGTCAACAAATCTAACACCGACAACAAATACATTTACTGGTTCTATTGCAACAACTACTCTTACAGTTTCGTCTACTTCAGTTGTAGTAAAACCTGGGTCAGTACTTAGTGGTACTGGGGTTACAGCCAATACTCAAATAACAAATCAATTAACTTCTACAGGTACAGCGGTTGTCAGCCCTACATTTTCTAGCGGTGGAGCAATTGGAGCATATACAGTAGTTCTATCAGCAGGTACAAGTATTGCGGTTGGGCAATTAGTTTCTGGTACAGGACTAGCAGCGGGTACAGTAGTTACTGCCGTAAGCGGTACATCTGTTACTTTCTCAAACCCATTTACAGTTCAAGCAGCAGGTACTTACAATTTCTATACACCAGGTGGCGTAGGAACATATACTGTAAATACTGCTCAAACAACAGCTAGTACTACGATTACACAGAGTTATGCAAAACTTTATTTTGTTTACAATGGAACTAATGTAGCATCTCTTGATCCTCTCGGTAACTTTATTGCCGCAGGTAATGTTTATGCAAACGGAACACCGTAATGACTCTGCAAACATCTGGCCCAATTTCTTTAGCAGATATCCAAACTGAGTTTGGAGGAAGTAATCCTATCGGGTTAAATGAATACTATAAAGGCGGCATATACGTACCAGCAAATGCTTTTGCCCTTAATGTACCCACTAATGGAGTTATATCACTAAATAATTTTTATGGGGCAAAGAAAACTTCATTTCAATCAGTAACATTTTTAAGTTCTACAACATGGACTGTGCCTGCTACTTTAGTCGGTAATTTAAATGTTTATGTTATTGGTGGTGGCGGTGGTGGCGGTAATACTTCTGATTACTGGGGTGGGCTTGGCGGTAATGGCGGTTCTGGTGGTATTGCATCTCAAAGTGTATCTGTAGTGGCTGGTTCATCTCAAACAATTACTGTAGGTGGTGGCGGTGCTGCAGGGTATTTTGGTTACGGCTACCCAAACAATCCTTATGCTGATGGATATCCAGGTGGTGGCGGTGGTCAATCTAGTGCCCTTGGAGTAATTGCAGGTGGTGGCGGTGGTGGTGGCGGTGGTGATCCTGGGTTTACAGGCGGTGCTGGCGGTGGTTCTTATGGCGGTGCTGGCGGTGCTGGCTATTCTGGTACTCCTCCCCCTGCAACGGGTTCTAATGGTAGTGGGACTGGTAATTTTTTAAGTTGGGCAGGTAACCCCTCGTACGGTGCCGCTGGGGTACATTCTGGATATTACTCTACTTGTACATGCGGCTGTCTTAATTATTTTTTTACACACACGCCATCCTCTGCGGGTACATCTGGGGTTATTGTTATTCAAGGTTATTGGTAAGGATTAAAAATGTCAAATTATGCTTTAGTAGTAAATGGGATTGTACAAAATGCCGTAGTCATGACTGAGTACGAGTATAGTGTTTTAGAAGAAAACTTAAAAGTAGGGTATATCCTACAAACTTTAAATACAGGTACTATTTACATTGGAGGAACATATGATCCAGTAAATAATGTTTTTATGCCACCTCCTCCATACCCTTCTTGGATATTTGATTTAAATACTAAAACATGGCAGAGTCCAGTACCTAGACCTGATGACGGCATACAAAAATTCTTATGGAACGAAAGTGAAAAAAAATGGGTTGGTACAGGAGAACCTTTTAAAAGTAATCAACAACCAAAAACAACAGGAACTATGAGCGCATAATGGTAAAAATTATAACCCCTACACATGTGTTTAGTTATGCTTCAGCGCAAGTTAACGTATATCATGCTAATAAAGGTGAAGGGTTATTTAAACACCAACATCTATACTCTCATGCAACTATGTGCAATAGTGGGTCTTGTTTAGTTAGTTTAGAAGGTCGTAGTTATACATTAAACAAAAATAGTCAGCCATTAAATTTACCCGCTGGCGAATGGCATGAAATTGAAGCGTTAGAAGATAATACTGTGTTTGTAAATATTTTTGAAGAAGGGAAGCAATGATGATAGGTAGATTAATTGCAATTTTGTTTCTAAGCCGTGAGTTAGCTCACAGAGATCACCTAAAGACAAAATCATACGCACAGCACATTGCACTCAATGAATTCTATGATGCCATTGTAGAGTTAGCAGACAAGTTAACAGAAGCTTATCAAGGAAGACATGGGATCATTAGTATCCCGCTTCTAAAAGACGAAAACCATAAAGATAATCCAGCAGACATGCTACAAAGTCATATGGATATGGTAGAAAAATTAAGATACACCGCAATTGATAAAACAGACACACCATTACAGAATATAGTAGATGAGACTGTTGGACAGTATCTATCAACTCTTTATAAATTACGGAATCTAGGGTAAAAATTATGGATATTCAACTTGTTATTAATACACTACTTCCTTTAGTGTTCATTGCTCTTGGTTGGTTTTGTAAGGAATTATGGACTGCTGTTCAGAATCTTAAAGATGAAATGAATAGTTTAAAAACACACCTTGCAGAAAACTATTTACATAAAGATGATTTTAATTCTCGTTGGGATGAAGTATTAAAAGCTATTCATCGTATCGAAGATAAGTTAGACAAACTTAAGGACAAATAATATGGAATGGTTAGCCCAAATTGCCCCAGGCATTGCAACAGCACTAGGTGGCCCATTAGCTGGACTTGCGGTTACTGCGATTAGTAAAGCATTAGGGATTGATGAAAAAGATGTTCAATCTACTATAGAACAAGGTAAACTTTCTGCAGATCAATTAACAAGTCTTAAACAAGCCGAGATTGAGTTACAAGCCAAAGCACAAGAGTTAGGCTTAGACTTTGAAAAACTATCCACAGATGACCGCAAATCAGCTCGTGATATGCAAATAGCAAACAAGTCTATTATTCCTTCGATCTTAGCTTTTATTGTGATTGGTGGGTTTGGACTTATTACAACACTTAAGATAAGCGGATATGCTATCGTTCAAGACCCAAGTATTCAAGACTTATTAACGACCTTGCGTGATGGCGTTATCTTGGTTTTATCTTTTTACTTTGGATCAAGTGCAAGTTCACAAAATAAAGATAATATGTTACACAACTCTACGCCAGTTAAATAATATGACAGAAAATTTAGATAAAGCATTAGTTTACATTTTTAAAAGCGAAGCTGGGTTTCAATCTGATCCTAACGACATGGGTAATAAACTACCTGACGGTAGAGCTGGATGTACTAACCTTGGGGTAACTCAGGCAGCATGGGAATCTTATGTCGGTCATCCAGTAACTTGGAATGATATGAAAGCATTAACCGCTGTAAAAGTTACACCGTTCTACAAGCGTAAGTACTGGGATGCTATTCGTGGTGATGACCTGCCGACTGGTATTGACTATATGATGTTTGACTTTGCTATTAACGCAGGTCCAGGCAGGGCTATTAAATTATTACAAGAGGCTGTAGGTGAAAAAGCTGATGGAATTTTAGGTCCGATAAGTATGTCTACAATAAAAGCAATGCCAGTTAAACAACTCATAGAACGCTTTACAGATACTAAAGAAAAGTACTATAAGAGTTTAGATAACCCAAAGTATGAAAAAGGTTGGCTTGCTAGAAATGAAACAGTAGAGATTAACGCTTTACATATGTATGTATAAGTAGGATAATAAAAGTTCCATTAACTAAAGGAGTTTTACATGGCAATGACCTTGGAAGAATTTGTAGAAAAAAGCGGTGCTGAAGTTGTAGGAGGTAATGTTATTGTTGGTATCACAGATACTCGCAAAATTGTAGGTGTTATTGAGAATGGTTCGTTTAATCTTAATGAAGATGGACAGGCTATTTTAAAAGCACTTGAAGAAAATAAACCTGACGCAGCTGCTGCAAGAGCACCAAAAAATAGACCAACTGATTCAGCTGGTAAAACTGCAGAAGATGTAATCTAAATAAAGGATGGACCATGCCTCATATTCAACTCCAAAACTTTTCGGGGATTGTTCCTAGGACTGGTCCAACTCAGCTTGAAAATAATCAAGCACAAATAGCTAATAACGTAAGAGAAACTTCCAAAGAACTACGCTCTTGGAAAAAAGAATTATTTGAATATATACCTTCAAATTTAAACTCACAAACTGTTTATAAGTTATATAACGTAGTATCAGGATTATATAAATGGCTAGAGTGGTCTACTGATGTGGACGTTGTAGTTGGTCCTGTTGGTGACATTACTGAATCAAGAATTTACTACACTGGTGACAGTGTACCGAAAAAAACAAACTGGGCTATAGCCACTACATCTGGTACTGGAGCTCAACCATACCCAAACGCATATTTAAACATGGGAGTATTAGCTCCTACAGCAGCACCGACATTAGTAAAATCTGGCGGATCAGGCACAGTCAAAGAAGATAGAGCATATATTTACACCAACATAAGTACATTTGGTGCTGTACAAGAAGAGTCTGCTCCAAGCCCTGCAACATCTATAAGTGCTGTTGAACCTGATGCCACAGTTACAGTATCTGGGTTTTCTAGTGTAGCAGTCAGCGGGTACAACATTACAAGCCGTAGAATCTATCGGTCTGTTGCAGGTACAAGCACTGTGTCGTATTTATTTGTGGCAGAGATTCCAGTAGCAACAACTAGTTATGCAGATTCAGTACTTGCCATCAATTTAGGTTCGTCATTAACTTCGTTGTATTTCACAGAACCACCGAGCACACTGCAAGGTATTGTCGCTATGGCGAACGGGATTTTAGCTGGGTTCACTGGAAATCAAGTATGGTTCTGTGAGCCATACCTACCGCATGCTTGGCCTGTAAATTACATGATGACGGTCAACGATGAGATTGTAGGACTTGGTGTATATGATAGCTCGGTAGTTGTGTTGACAAAACATCAACCCGTAGTTATTACGGGAACTTCTCCAGGCGGTATGTCTCAAGTTAAACTCCCAATGATGCAACCCTGTGTTGCTAAAAAATCCATAACGACTGATCAGTATGGTGTACTCTATGCTTCACCTAACGGGCTGGTAAATATCGGAGAGGGGATTCAAGATGTTGTGACAACTGCACTATATACTCGTGAAGAATGGCAGGCACTGGTTCCAGCTACTTTTGTAGCGAAAGTTTACAACAATTTATGGATTGGGTTCTATACAGCAGGTGGTACTACTCAGGCGATTGTTATTGCTCGTGGCGATGTACCACCACTGTTTACTCTTGACTATTCTGCTTCTGCTTTATTTATTGATCATCAGAACGCTAGTATTTATGCGGTATCTACTATTGACGGATTTATTTATAAGTTAGATGCTGACCCAAACAATAGTACTTATTATGAATGGCTATCCAAAAAGTTTATATTACCTAACCCAATGAATTTTGCAGTTTGTAAGGTGATGGCGGACTATGATTACATTACTGATGGTAGTGCTTATGCTGCGTATATTGCTGCGTTGACTGCAGCGAACCAAGCGTTGTTTGCATCCGCAAGTGGTAATTTGATGAGTACTTTAAATAGCAACACTCTAAACTCAATAGCAATAAATGGTTCAATTCTTTCTGATATCCCAGCTTCTGGGGAAACTACTAGAGTTATTAACATATTTGTTTATGCAGATGGGCAAGTTATTTTTACAACTGGTGTTACTAGCCCAGAACCAATTCGCATGCCTGTAGCTACAAAAGCATATAACTACGAGATAAAGATATCAGGAAATGTACCTGTTCGTGGATTTGCTATGGCAACATCAATTGGTGAGTTAAGAGGAATGGTATATGGCTGAACCTAAAAAACCTGCTATACCCATTGTTACTTCAGGTGATAGAGCTGTAATTAGCGCACTGTCTGCAGTTAGAGAAAACATTGAACTTATAACTGGTATGAGACCTGGAATTGATCAGATTAGTCAGCTTGCTAGTACTGCAAGTACAACCGATATAATTACTAAGATTAACCAGATTATTGCAAGACTAAACTACCAAGGTAAATAATGAGAACAACTATATATAACCAAGACGAAAGAATCTTACCTTGGGTTGCTAAGAAATTAGGAGAAGATAGTTTTGATGGTGCTACAGGAATTGGTCTAGAAAAAGACGGTGAGTTAATTGCGGCTGTAGTTTTTAATATGTATACAAAAGCGTCAATTTGTATGCACGTAGCCTCTGATGGTAGTAAGAATTGGCTGAACAAGGAGTTTCTGTTTAGGGCTTTCGCTTATCCGTTTATTCAGTTAAAATGTAATAGAATCACAGCTCTCGTTCGTGTAGACAATATAGATGCTCAGATTTTTGATGAGAAACTAGGGTTTAAAGAAGAAGGTCTCATCCGTAAAGGGTCTGAAGACGGAACTGATATGATTTTATATGGTATGCTAAAAGAAGAATGCCGTTGGCTAGGAATTAAAATATGAAAATAAGTAATCATTTTGACATGCTCCCAGAACGAGCGTTTACTAAAAAACTATTTGGTTATTCCCCTGCGACTTTAGAAGGTAAAAGTTCTAGTTCTGCACCAGCTGCTGACCCAGGTATTGCCAAATCACAACAACAAATGGCTGATCTTGCTACGCAAGAGTATAATGACTTTAAAACAAATATTTGGCCCCAGTTACAACAACAAACACAATCTCAAGTGGACATGTCAAATAAAGTCCAGCAACAACAATACGATACTACTCAAACACAAAATGATATAGCTGCTCAGCAGTATGCTCGCTATCAAGAAAAAGGTATTCCGATTCAAGATCAATTATATGATCAAGCTAGTACTGCGGGTAGCGATCAAGAACAAGAAGCCAAGGCATCACAAGCAATTGGTGATGTAAGAAGTCAAATGGACGCTGCTCAAGCTAGTAATGAAGCAAATATGAAATCTTATGGTGTTGATCCAACATCTGGTGCATTCCAAGGTCAAGCAAACGCTAATCAAATTATGGGGGCTGCTACTGGGGCTGCCGCTGCTACTCGTGCTCGTGACGCTGCTATTCAATTAGGTTGGGCGAAGAAGATGGATGCAGCTGGTATGGCTCAAGGTACCTTTGGTAATCAAGCATCGTCTACAGCTTTAGGTCTAAATGCAGGAAGTACATCACTAGCTTCAGGTGCTATGGGTACTAATGCAATTAATGCGATGGGTAATAGTTACACTCAAGGTACTAATGCGGCAATGTCAGGATGGAACAATGTAGGTAACTTAGCTCTTGGTGCTACTAATGCGGCTAATAGTGCATGGGCTTCACAAAATGCTGCTAATGCTCAAAGCTCTTCTGGATTTGGCCAAGCAATCGGTGGACTTGCAGGTGCAGGAATTAATGCTTATGCAAAAATGAATTCTCCAGCTGCAATATTAACAGGTTCTGATATTAGACTTAAAGAAAATATTGAGTTTATTGGATACTTACCAAGTGGATTACGTATTTATGAATATGAATACAAACCAGAATTTAAAAATCATCCATTAGCAGGACATGGCAGATTCCGTGGAGTCATGGCTCATGAAGTTGAAACAGTTATTCCAGGAGCAGTATTCGAGATGGATAATGGATATAAAGCAGTTGATTACTCAAAGGTGAATTAAATGGGATTTGACTTAGGCATGGCACTTGGTGGTGCTGCAAAAACTGGGGTTGATACATATACAAAACTTCAAGAAGAAGACCGTCTAGCTAAAGCAGAACAAAGAGCTATTGAAGCAGATAAAAGAACTGCTGAACAGTTTCAGTGGCAAAGGGATAAACAAGCTGGGGAACGATCTTTACAAACTGCTGCTTCTAATGTTGCTAATATGGGCGATACACAAAATGTACCTGACCAAGCAGCTATGGCAAATCCTCAAGGTGCATATCAACAATATGAAGGTGCAGATGGGCCAGTAACTCCAATGCAAGCTGTTCCTATTTCAGCTAAAGACAAACAAAAAATGTTTGTACAACAAGCTCTTAAGGGTGGAGCTAACCCATTAGATGTTATGAACTACCAAAAAGGTTCTCTTGAATTAAAAGCTCTTAACAAACAGGCTGATAGAGAAGATCAGTTTGACGATGGTATAAAAAAAATACAAGATCAGTCAGCTAATCATCTCAGAATAGCAGCATCTGGTAACGGTAAAGAACTTGTTAAAATTGCAAATAAAGAAGGTTTAGACGTTAGAGAAAAACAAAATAAAGATGGGACTCTAACATATGAATATTACGAAGACGGTAAATTAGCTAAAACTTTTAATGATGCTAATGCATTAGCTCATGCTGGAAACGAACTATTATTAACTCATTGGATGAAAACAGATGGTGTAAAACTTTTAGGGAGCCCTGCAGCAGTAGGTACTTATCTAGCAAGTCAGAAAAAAGAAAAACAAGAAGACAAAAAGATTGATATTTTACAGCAGGATTCTGATACTAAAAAAACTGTATCCACATCTGAAATTAATAAAAACAACGCTTACGCTACTTACTTAAATAACGGTGGTAGAAGTGGAGGTGGTGGGGCTGGTTCTGCAGATAACCAAGAAAAATTAACTAGTTCTCAAGCTGAAATTCTTATGAAAGGGCAGCCAGGTAGATTTAAAAGCTCTGATGAAGCTAAAGCTTGGATTGTTAATGCTAAATTAAAAGGGGCTGATGTTCAACAACAATGGTCAAAAACTGAGTTAGAGTTAGAAAAACAAGGATTACCTCCAGAACAAATTTCTTTAAGACAGAAAGCTTTTTTTGTTCGCCATGGGTATGCTCCTGATTCTGTCATGGAAATTGCTAGTATGGGGGTTAATCCAGAAACAAAAAAACCATTTACTGAACAAGAGAAAAAAGAGTTTTATAAAAGATACCCTAATTCTATAGTTGAGTTTGGAGAACCTCCAGCGGCATCTACGGTTGATGATAAACTTACTGCAATTCCAGGTAAAGGTTATACACCAGAACCTAACTCACGAGCGGCTAAAGCAGCAGATAAAAGAAAAGCTGCTATTGATTTAAGAAACAAAGAAAAAGATGAACGTGCAGCTAAAGTTAAGTCAATGCAAGAAAGTGCTTTTAACCCTTCTACCCAGTTTGATGTAGATAAAGATATAATGCCAAAAGAAGCTCTTGTACGTAAATACAATCCATTACAAAGAGCATTAACACCAGAACAGTTTGATTACTTAAACCAATAATAAATAGAAATTAATATGGCCAATATTTGGGATAAACTTGAGCAGCAAGTTGTTCAACCTAGCAAACAAGATATGCCGACAGGTTCTATATGGGATAATCTTGAAACTAAAGCTCTAGGAATAGAAACTACAAATAAACCAGGGATTGTTTCTGATATTAAGCGTGGTACTGGGCAAGTTATATCATCTGTTGGGTCTACACTTAGAGACTTAGGTCCAGAAGAAACTGGTAAATCTATTGAAGAGTATGGTAATGAAATTACTCGTAAAAATCCATCTTCAATTAACTCTGTAAGTGAAGCATTAGAAAGTCCGTTTACTACAATCCGTGAATCTTTGGGAGAAGTAACCCCACAAGTTGTTGTATCTGGCGCTCTTGGTATATTAGGTGGTATTGGTGGTGGTGCAATCGGTTCTATGCTCGGCCCAGCAGGAGCTACAGCAGGAGCTATAGCAGGTAGAGCAGCAGCAATTGCAGCAGGAAGAAAAATCGGTGGCGCTGCAGCTGCGTTCGGTGGAAATTTACTTCAAGAATATGGCGGTATTAGATCAGACCAAAGAGAATCTGGTAATAACGATATTGGCAGGGCTATTGCTGGTAGTGGTACTGCTGCACTTTTTGATACTGCTTTTGGTGCAGAAGCTTTTACTAATAAAGTTTTAGGTAAAGGTGCTAGTATTCTTGAAAGAGAAGCTGGTAAAAAACTATTGCCCCATATAGCTAAACAAGGCGGTATTGGTCTTGCTGAAGAAGCTGGTACAGAAGCTTTACAAACAGGTATTGAAAGAGCAGCAGCTTTTAAAGAGTTAACAGGTGATGAGGCTTATAACGAATACGGATTGTCTGCCATTAAGGGTGGTATTGGTGGTGGAGTTATCCGTGGCGGTACTGCAGCTATGGCAGGACAAAAGAGACCAGAGATTGCATCAGAGGAAGATGGTTTAAAATCTGCCATTAATGGAAATAACCCTCCAGAAGTAACTGGACCACCGCCACCATTAGTAGGTCCACAACCAGCAGCTCCTAACATAGGAGAAGGTCCTCCACTACCACCTAACCAACAAGTAGGCCCACAACCAGCAGCTCCTAACATAGGAGAAGGTCCTCCACTACCACCTAGTCAACAAGTAGGTCCCCCAACTTCAGCACAAGTTGCTGCTTCTAATGCACAAGCTAAACAAGAAGCTGAAGCCCAAAAAAAAGCTGAAGAACAAGCTGCTCATGATGCAGCAATGGAACAAACAAAACAACTGTTTAATGCACAACCAAATGAAGATGGCGGGCTAGATATTGCAGGTAAACGCATTTATAATATGCCACTTGCAAAAGTGTTTTTAGGTGAACTATATAAGACAATAAATAAATACAGTGATGTTGATAAAACTTTAGCATCTGCTGCTGTAAAATCTGGTGTAGTAACCATTGACGATAAAGCTAGTGCAAAAAGTTTAATTGGTAAAATAGGTAGCTTTTTTGATAAGTATCAACTACATCATGTAGAAACTATAGAAGAAGCTGCTAATACTGTAGATAAACAAATAGGTAGACTTAGCGGACCAAGTGCTTTAAAAGAAGCAACTATACTTAATAATTTTTATAAAAATTTAACAGGGGCAGTAGCTCCATCTTTTGCCGTTATAGAAAAGCAAGCAGAAGAATCTTTAAAACCTAAAGAAACAAAGAAAACGAAGCAAACCTCAAAAGGAGAATCAAATGGACAGCAAACAGAACAACAACCAGAACAACAGCAAGTGCCTGCCAGGGTGGGAGATGTACCAGTCACGGGAGGAGCAACAGAAACTGGAAATGGAGACCTTGGGCTTTTACAATCCGAGAGCCTTCGACCCATCGGGACAGGAAGTAACACTGGAGTCTCGAACAGCCAGCAAGATGTCGGAACAGGAGAAACTGGACCACGGGATAATGCCAGTGGAGCCGTCACCAGTACTAATGATGATCAGAAAAAGACGCAAAGGGTAATTCATAACTTTGATGAAACACCTTCAGGAGAAATAACGAATGAACAACCTACCGCAGAATCCACTACAGGAACAACAAATGTCCCCGCAGTTGTCTCAGGAAGAAATACAGGATCAAATCCATCGAGGCAAATTGAAATTCCTCCAAATGCTCCTCCAGCGATTAGAGAAGCCATTGAAAAAGGACCTCAGCGATGGAATGAGTTGACCGAACAAGAAGTTCCATTTGAAACACTACATCCTAATTTACAATTAGTTTGGTTGCAAGCTTATGCTGATAACAATATGAGCCTTGATCTTGTTGATAATATTATTTCTGAAAACGAAGAAACAGATATTACTTTTGATCAGTTACTGCCATTAATTATTGAAAAAATTGTTACTCGTTCTGGACAGATGAGATCTTTTGACGTTCCTAAAATTAGAAATTTATTATTTTTATTACTAGGTTCTACTTCAAAAGAAAGAGATTTAAATCATGAACAACTAGTATTAGCAACTGAACTTAATAACATACCTGCTGTGGATGATAAAGGTAAACCAGTCCTTAACCCAAGAACCAAAAAACCTTTTACATCTCAAGAAGCAATGGAAAAAGCACTGAAACAAGTTGAAAATTGGGAAGCTAAAGCAAAAACTTTTTATGCAGATAATGCCGCAGAGATTGACAGGATACTTCCGATTATTGCTAAAGAACAATATGGTATTGATGGGATTGAGAGATTAAAAGAAGCTTTAGTTCAAGCTATGGAGTATAACAAGAGCAAAAGGCCTTCTGCACTAATCGCTCAAAATGAAATTGGGGAGCTTGTAAATGACATCGAAGTAGAAACTTCAGCTCTTAACGATGAAGGCGAAGTTAAAAATACTGGTATTAATAATAGTGATGCTCGCCATGGTAGATTGGAATCGAGAGATGAAGGAAAAATAGCCACTGATGAGTATTTAAAATTAAGAGACGCTATAGATAAAAAAGATGAAGAAATAGCTGATGCAGAAGAAAACGGTGACTATGATAAAGTTGACGGTTTACTAGAAGCTAGAAACAAATTAGAAGAAAAACAAAATAAACTTCTAGCACAAGTTGCCAAGGAACATAAAAAGAAAGCAGTTAGTAATTTGTCTGCTGCTAACCAAGAAAAAGTTTATGACGAACAAGCTGAGAGGGAAGATAATGCCGTTCAAGAGCAAAGCACAGATGAAGGAAATGTTCGCAAATCAACCGAAAGTGGCAAAGAAGTGGGCAAAGGAAACGCCAAACCTGAAAAACCTGCCAGAACACGTAAAGCCAAAACAGAAAAAAATCAAGTAACAGTAGTAAAAACTGAAAAGCCAAAGAAGATTACTTTAAAGTCAGTTAAAGATGCTATTAAAGAAGCATACATACAAGGTGATATTAGTAGTGAACAAGAGTATGACTTAGGTCTTTTAATTAAGAATAAGGGTTTATCTGCGTCTGAACTCATGGTAGTTTTCCAAAGAGCCAAAGATGAGAAATCAGGAACTAGTAATGTTCCAGTAAAAAATAATTCTCTTGCAAGCGCTTTGAAAGCAGCTGGTATTGACAAACATGCAGGGGATGGAAAGAACGGTCCGACTACAGTATTATCAGATGAGTCTCGTACCATCGAAGGTGAAGCTCGTGTTGTGTCTTTAACTGATAAACAAACTGTTTTACTTACTGATCAAACAAATAAACTTACAGACGGACAAAACAAGCGGTTAGAAGAGTTTTATAAAGAAAAACGTGGCACACCTGAGTTTATTGCTAGAGTTAAAGCCGATGTTCTTACTTTTGCTAATGATGGTGCTAAGGCTGTTGCTGGTGCTATCCGTGACATTATTAGACAGATTGCCAATGGAGTTATGTCTGTTGCAATTATTTTTAACCCTGGGTTTGTATCTGATCCAATTAAATTTGCAGTACCTACATACGAAACTCGTACTGAACAAGTAGTGGAGAAAGCTCCTGCGGAAGCTGCTAAGAATATGTCTCCTGCTGCACAACGAGCATATGAAGTTATTTTCCCTGCAATTAAAGAAAATTTAGCTAAGTCAAACAAGTTCTTTATTGTGACTGACAAGCCAACGGCTACACAATTTATTTTTAACCCTGATGGTACATTGTTGTTTCAGAGTAAAGTATTAGTTGGTAAGAGCGTAGGGGATTTCCTCAAAGGCAATAATAACATTGATGCCAACAAAATTACTCCTGCTGGGCTTATGACTTTAGTTATGAGACAGAATACTTCAAGTACTAAGGGGTATGACTTTAATACTGTATTCGGTGTTGAAGGTGTAGATAACGGTGAGAAGTACTTTACTACCTTAATGCACTCAGTATGGCTCAATGAGAAAGATGCAGCTCAACGTCAGAAAGCACTCTCAGAAGCAGGTCCTGGCAATTCAAGATATTCGTTTGGTTGTATCAATACAGATAAAGACACATTTGGTACTCTACTAAAAGACCATAAAGAACAGATGAATGGCGCTATGCTATTTGTTGTTCCTGATAACCAAGAAAGTGTAATGGAGTTTGTTAATGGTAAGGCTGTGTTTGAGAAAGACATTACTCGCCAAGGTATAACACCAAAGACAAAAACTGTTGTAGAAAAGACTACTCCTAAAGGTGCAGAAGCATCAAAAGGTACGCAACTTGCGGGCAAAGAAGAAAATCCTGGAGCTCAATACAGTAAGACTGCCAAGGTTACAAACCCAGAAACAGCATCTGTAATTAACAAAGAGCTCAAGGCTTTTATTGGTGATATTAGTGCTGCAAGATTAGAAGTAGTGCAAAGCGTTGAAGATCTTCCAGATCATATACAAAACATTGTTAGTGAAAAACAAAAGCTCGATGGAAGCATAGTACAAGCTTTAGTGTATAAAAATAAAGCATATATGATTGCTAACAATATTGAAAAAGGTACTGCTCGTGCTGTATTTATGCATGAAATTGGTTCGCATCTTGGTCTTGAAAGATTATTATCCCCTAAACAATATACAAAACTTGTTGACACACTTAGTAGTTGGGCATCAAAAAATGATGGCTCTATTGAAAGTGAATTAGCTTTAAAAGCATCTATTAGAGCATTAGAATCCAATGAAGTAGGAGATAAGCGTACTAAAGAATTCGTAGCTTACTTTATTGAAGAAGCTGTTAACGCTGGAATTAACCCAACAGCAGTGGACTATAAAACAAACACAGGTAGATGGTTTATTGCTTTATGGGCTGCATTTAAAAATGCAATCCGCAAGTTAGGATTTAACCCTGATAAGATGAATGCCAAAGATGTAGTTAACTTGGCTTATGGTGCTGCTCGCTTAGAAGTTCATGGTAACTGGCATGGTACAGCTAATGCTTTTAGAAAGTTTAACCATGATTACATGGGTAGTGGAGAAGGTAATCAAGCATTTGGTTGGGGTACATACTTAGCTCAACGACTAGGTATTGGCAGAGATTATATGCACATTGCTATTAAGGCGAATACGCAAGATTACAGTATTAGTTATAAAGGTAAAGACATAGAATCATTGTTAGTAACATCTGATAGAACTGGTGGTTTTTCACAAGCTTTAATAGCATTAAGATTTGAGCTTTCAATGAACCCAAAACTCGATATAAATACTGCAATAAAAGAAGCTATTGATACAGCTAAAGATACTTTAGCTAGTAATAAAGGAGAACTACAAGAGTATAAAAATGGATTCGATGCAAACCTTTATGCAGATGAAGATACTAGAGCTTATATGATGAATGAACTAGAGTATTTAATCAGTGAGTTAGAAGACAGTATAGATACAAAAGAAAGAATTATAGAACAGCTAAAAAAATTAGATCCTAAAGATATTAATATCATTCCTTATATGCGCCCAAAGGGTTATTTATTAAGAGTAGATACTAATGTAAAAAATGAAGAGTTACTTGATTTAGATAAACCATTGAGCCAGCAGTCTGCGCTTGTTAAAAAAGCACTTAAAAAAATACCTCAAGCAGAATATGCTGATGATGCGTGGACTGGTAAGCAATTTTATGATTTTTTAGCAAAAGATTTGTTTGGTAATAGGCCAGTTAAAACAAAAGCAGACAAAATGGGAGATATTAAAGCTGCTTCTATGTTGTTAGATTCTGTTGGTATTAAAGGAAATTTATATTTAGATCAACCTAGCCGTGATGTAAATGCTCCAAGGGGATTACAAACTCGTAATAAAGTAATATTTAATGACGAAAATATTTTTAAGATTGCTACTTTACCTCAAGCTTCTATAGATGATATTCAATTTTCTGTAGCTAGACCAATTAGTGCAATCCGTGAAGGTGCTCAAAAGAGAATTGATTCATTACCCCCTGCGTATAGAGGTCCTGTACATGCTATCTTTGATACGATTGAAGACATAGCCAAAAAGGGTGCAATAATGGCTTCGTTTACTGAAGACTTGGCATCTGTGGCTAAGAAGTACATTCCATCTGTTGTAGAGTATGTTCGTTTGATGAAAGAGCGTTCTGCTATTAAGACTATGCGTGAACGTCGTGTAGATGAGATTTTGACTGAGTATCAGAGTTTAGATAAGTCTGTTAAGGGTACTGGAGCAGGAACTATTAATGCGTTCTTGATGAAAGCTACTATGGAAGGTAAGTGGGCATATCAACCTTCATGGCTTAAAGATCCTGTAACAATTGACCCAGAAATGAAAAAACAGCTTGATGCGTTAATTGCCAAAGACAAAAAAGCTGGTGATTTAGTTAAAAAAGTATTTGAACATGGGTTTACTGACTTAACAGATATGAAGCAGTCTATCCAAACAACTGTGTCTACAGAGTATGATGCATTAATTAAACAAGCAGAAGCTGAAGAAGGCAACGAAAAAGAAGTAGCTGACTTACAAAAGAAAAAAGCTGATGCGTTAAGAGAGTATCGTAGTCTTTTAGGTATTCAAGCAAATCTTCCGTATGCTCCATTAAAGCGTTTTGGTAACTATGTAGTTGTTGGTAAATCAGATGCGTATTTAGAAGCTGAGAAACAAAATGATCGTGCTCTTATTACTAAATTAGAAAAAGATGGTAATGAGTATTTTGTTCAGTTTGCTGAGACATGGGCAGAGGCTAAAGCGATTTCTCGTAGTCAAGAAGGTAAGTATGCTTTAGTTGAACCGTTTGAAAAAGATATGGCTCAACGTGCCATGTACGGTGGTAAAGATGTAAATGATGTGTTTGAAAGATTACGTACACTAGCAGATAACTCATTTGAAGGTGGAAGCGACAAAGCTAAAAAAGCTGTTGACAGCCTGTTAGTAAATTTAAAACTTTCATTGCTATCTCAACACTCTGCTCGTCAATCAGAAAATCACCGTAGAAATATTGCAGGTGCTGAAGAAGATATGATGCGTTCTTTTGCTACACAAGGTAAGGCTAATGCTCACTTTATATCCTCATTACATAACACTGACAAGATATACGATCAACTTCGTGAAATGAAAAAAGAAGCAGATGCCTCTACAACTGGTCGTGGCGAGCGTCGTAGGTATTACAATGAGTTTATGAAACGTCACTCAATGGGGTTCAACTACCAAGCTAACCCACTTATGGATAAAGCACTTGGCATAACTTCATTGTGGATGCTGCTCAGTAGTCCTGCTCACTTCTTACAAAATGCTACTCAGCCGTTTATGATGTCTATGCCTGTTATTGCAGGTAAGCACGGTGAAGGTAAGACATTTAAAGCTATGCTACAAGCATATAAAGAACTTGGTTCAATTATTGCTGCTGATGGTTTGAATGAGAAGAGTTACGCTAAGTTACCAGCTGATGTAAGAGAAGCCATTGAAACATTAGTTAATTCAGGCCGTATTGATATTAGCTTGGAATCTGACTTGGGGAGTTGGAAATCTGATGAGTCTAAGAATGTAGCAAGTCTTGCCGTTGAAAAGCTTCGTAAAATATCGCAGGATATTGAATCTATTAACCGTGTAGTAACTGCAGTAGCTGCGTATCGTTTAGAAAAACAAGCGGGTGCAAGTCAAGAAAAAGCTGTTGCTTATGCTGATCAGATTATTTTGGATACACATGGCGATTATTCGGGATTCAACGCTCCAAGATTTACTCGTCAAGGGTTTGGTCGTTTGATAACTCAGTTTAGAAAGTTTCAGTTAATTCAGATCAGTTTGATTGCAAAATTAGGACATCAAGCATTTAAAGGTGCAAGTCCAGCTGAGAGAGCAATAGGAAGAAAAGCACTAGCGTTTACATTAGGTCATACATTTGCTGCGGCTGGACTTATGGGTATGCCTGGGTTTGCTGCGATTGCATGGATTATTGGTAAAGCGTTTGGAGATGATGACGAACCTGATAATCCAGAAGCAACACTGCGTAAGATGATAGGTGATGATGCACTTGCTGATTTACTACTAAAAGGTATTCCGAAACTTGCGGGGGTTGATTTATCAGGTAAGCTAGGTATGGGTCAGATGTTATCTTTATTGCCATATACAGAACTTGATTTAACTCGTGATGGGTATGCTCGTGCAGTAACTGCTGCAATGGGTCCATTTATTGGTGGATTAGCACCTAAAGTAATTGACGGTATTGGGCTTATAATGCAAGGTAATTACTACAAAGGGTTAGAAGCAATTGCTCCTAAAGGTATGGCTGATGTACTTAAAGCAGTAGAATTAGCTAACAAAGGTATTGCTCAAAGAAACGGTGACGTAGTATTATCAGCAGATGACATTGGTGTACTTGATGTAATGAGTCAAGCTTTAGGTTTGCCGACTAACACAATTACTGATAAACAGTTTGTTCGTAATGCAGAGTATCAATTTGATAAGTTTTATAAAGAACGTAGTACTGATCTTAAGACTGATTATGTTAAGGCATTCCGTGAGGGTGATTCAGAAACGATGGCAGAGATTAGACAAAAGTGGGAACAGACTCAGATTGCCAGAGTTAGAAATGGTGAGAAACGTCAGCCGATTTCAGAGTTGTTTAGAGCTCCGCAAGAGCAAACAAAAAGACAGAATGCCATAAAAGGTGGTGTAAAAAAACCAAGCTTGGCATCAGGTATAACAGAGCGTTAATTTAAAGGAGAAGTTAAATGAGTGAACAGGTCGTTGTTAAATCAGCACATACAAGTACAAGTGCTACAACCTTGGTAACAGGGGCGGGATACCTAAAAAGTGTTAATTGTTTAGGTACTTCTACTGCGGGAACAATTTATTTTTATGATGGTTTATCTGCATCAGGCACTTTATTATGCCAAGTGGATGTTCCAGGCAATGCTAATAATATTAATACTGTACAAATACCTGGCCCTGGATTACTATTTAATACAGGATTATATGTAACATTCCCTACGGGGTATAACGTAACAGTTTTCTACGGACTGTAATATGGCTAATAAAAAACCCCACGTCTTAGGTGGGGTATAAAGGACTTCACGGAGTTAACGGGTTGATTATACAGCTTTCTTAAGTTCTTGAGGTTCTTCTTTATTATGTACAGTCAAGAACACATTGTTTCCAGTCATACTGGCTAACTTATCCATATCAATACAAACTACGGTTACATTACCAGTCTGAACTGTCGTACCTTTACCAATGGTAAACTTCTTGTTCATTGGAATCATAATACGATTATCTAGTGCATACTGCTCAATCTCTCTAAAAGATAATCTCTTGTTTTTAGCCCAAGCATCAGCTTCTTTCTTTGCCAAGAATAATTTACCTGCAAGCTTCTTAGACTCTGCTGACTTGTCGTGTTGTGAACCAATAACATATCTTCCTACTGCACCACCAATCGGTGTTCTAATTTGCTCAATAGCCTTTTCACGAGCATCAACATAACCATAAGTAGAAATAATTCTTGGAGACATTTCGTTAATCAACTCGCTTAGTGCATCTTCTGGAGTCATTACGTTTTCTTCTTGGATAGTCTTGGCTAATGTGTCGATCAAGTCAATAACAACTGGGTATAACTTCTCAAGATCAAACTCTGTAATACCTAACATATTTGTTATCTCAAGTGCAGTAAACGAACAGATAGCATGCTGACGATAAAAACGATACTTAGGATCAGATACAGCAGACTCAATCCTTCTGCCCCACTTCTGCATTCTAGCTATGACATCATCTAGGTTAGCAACTATGTATCTGATATATACATCTCCTGCCGCACCCATATGTAACTGCATCTGTTTCTTAGCAGACTGAACTTCGCTAATGCTTTCTATCTTAGGTACTTTATATGTATCAATGTTAATCTGTATAAGACGAACTGCTTCAGCTTCTGTATTACCTTTCTGGCTCGCAAGCAGGCCATGAAGATCAGTATTTGCAGTAACTAGTGGATTCATTTGCCACTCGCCACCGTTCTTAGCTTTTGTACCGTTGTTCGAACTACTATACAGACGAGCCTTCTCAGAACCTGCTGCAACTGCATAAGCTAGTTTAGAAAAATCTTCTTTGCTAATGTTAGTAAGTTCATCTATTAAGAGTGGTATGTTTTTAAATGCACCCATCTGAGCATAACGAGCATTCTCTGTTGCACCCTTTTCTGTCTTGGTAGTCATCTTATCTGCGTTACCAAAAGCATACAGACTCGACCAACAAACAGTAGTCTTACCCTTGGCAGTCTTACCACCGATCAAAGCCATGATCAGACCTTTATAGTCTTGATCACATAACGGAGTTAATAAAGAACCAAAACTCGAACCGATTACATACTGCAAAGGTTCCATGCCTGTACGGTTATATAAATAATTTAATCCTGTAGCGTAGCCTTCAACCGTACCTGTTGGTACAGGAAAGAAACTCTGATACTCTCTGGCAAACCCGCCAAGTAAAACTTTACGAACTGTACCATCCTTATGATATAGTCGATCACCAATTAAAAAGGTCTGCATGTTATTGTGCCAACCAAACTCGGTTAGTGTATTAATTTCTTCAGCTTCTGCTTTTAGTTTTTCAAGACTGTCTTTTAAATAGGCTGTCAAATGCATAGATGCCTCCTTGTGATTCGTTGATAGTATTTCATAGTCAGCTAAGGACTCCAAACATTTTTGTGGTGATGCAATAATCTTAGTCGGTATAGAAAACTCTCTTAGTCTTCCGTCTGGTAGATGGGCTCTCAGTGCTAATGCGTATGTACCATCTTCTGTTTTAATTCTATATAGTGGGTAAAAAATATTAGTACAGAACTCAAACGAGTGCATGATGTTGTCTTTGTCTTTCATGTACCGAACCATACGGCTATTCTCATGCCCATAACCCCTAGGTAATTCTGGAATTTGTACTTGGATCTTTTCTTCACCCTGCAATGCTTCTACTGTTTCTATCTTAGTTTCGGGTTCTTTTCTACCGAGTACATGCGGTGTAATTATAAGGCCCTTCTTAGGACAACCTACACACCCACTAGGGTTACACTTAGCAAAGAACTCGCATGTCGCTGGTCCCGAAGACCAAGTATTGTATCTAACGTCAGTATCATTTTGTGAATGACCTGTTTCTTCTCTCTTCTCACTCCACTTGTATGCTAGGTCAATACCCTCTTCACAGAATTTAATGATGCCAATCACACCTCTCCAGTGTTCGTAATTTACATCGCCTTGTGTATCTCTCATCATGGCAACTTGATTACAATGGTTAGCAACTTCTTCAGCAAAGGTAGGGATAGAGGGTGGTAGATGTGCAGTTAGGTCATCGTTGATGTCTGATACTGGTGCTACTCTTTGAGGTGCCACTACAATATTGCCTGCTTTCGCAAGGCCTACGAGTAAATCTTTAATGACAACTGGGTCGATTGGTTCGACAGTAGTCTTGCATAGGACAGGCTTATCTGTTTTCTTACGGTTCGTGGAACCAATAGGTCTAAGTATCCTTGCAAAATCAGCAGTACAAGTCGGGTCTGCCAATACACCATGATGTGCCAAAACATACTTAAAAACATTGGCTAACTTAACCCATGACTCTGCTTTAATAGCTTTAGTAAAAGGCCAGTAACAATGAACTCCATTACCAGAATCAACAAACATTGGCTTAGGAAAACTGTTTTCGGTACAAAACTTCGTTATAGCAACCGCTGCATCTTTCTTGGTAAGGTACCCTTCACCCTTTGCAGCCTTATCTTCACCACAATCTAAATCAATCCATAATGCTTTTGCACTACCCCAATTAGAATTAACACGGTATTTCTTCTTACCGTCATCACCTACCACATTGGGCTCTTTGAATGATGAACAAGCATGATACACACCGTATTTACCAGAACTGTCGTATGAAACAACACCGTCAGCCATATCCTGTAAATTAGTGTAGTGTTTATGTGCAACTCGACCCGTAGCTCTGTCAATCAAAGCAATGTAATAAACCCCCGTGGGAGGTAGAATCGCTTCTAAAAATCCAAGCGTATCCATATCAAACTCCAGCGATTGTTTTGTTTAATGCCCGTAGACCAATTTGGATAGATATATCTGTATGATTATGTGCAATCTTAGCAAGCTCTTCTGCTTGAATACTGCTCTCTGATGATTCAACAATTAAACGACCTAGCAATTCTGCTAGACCAATAATAATCTCTGCTCTTGCAAACCCTTTGTCTGCTACTAATGTCAGTCCTGCTTTTACAACACCTGCAACTTTACGCTCATCAATTTTTATTGTACTCATATACTCTCCGTAAATTTATTGTGGCACTCTCGCCACGGTCACGTCCTTAGCAAATTTTCCTTGACGTTAGGACTATACCCTAAATCAGGGGAAGGAATATAGGGGCTCTAAGCCCCACCCATCTGCAAGAGGTCAATCGTCAAAACTTAATCCGCTCAAGTCTAAGTCAACTTCCATCTGCTGTTTCTCAACAACTTCGGGGACTTTCTTAACTTCTGGAGCTTTCTTTGTGGCAATCTTCGGAGGAGCAATTACTGGAGGTTGTTCAACTTCTGTCTGCGTCTCATCTTCTACTAGTGGCGCAGCAACTTCAAATACAGAACCAATAATGCTAGTAACAATATCTGACTCAAGCATTTCTTGTACTTGTGCATACCCACCATCATCAAGCATACCAACTGGTTTAAAAGTCAGCTTTGGAGTTGGTGATTCAATATCGAATCCAATCTTTGTTGCTACCATGTTGTATCCTACACCACGCTTCTTGAGCATAGAACCGTACTCAGCAAGAGCACGAATTGATGCAGGCGGTACACGAATTAAATATGGATCGTTGATCTGATCAACTGTTGCTACTGCTAAACGAACTGTATCTTGGCATGCCTTACCCTTACCACCGTTCTCACCAATCTTAGAACCCCATGCATTATTAGGACATGTAGCACATGCTTTAGACTGTGGGCTTGTTGAACTTGCATCGGGCTTGTCGCCCATCGGGGAAAAACAATCTGGCTTTGTATTCTCAGCACCTTCAGAGTAACCGTTAATGTAAAACACTTTAGAAGTACCCTTATTTGCCTTAATAATTACCATGTCAATTGACGTAGCTGGGCTCTCTGGATCTTTCGGGTTAGGGATAATATGACGCTCTTTGTCTCTAACAACTGTAAAGTTTTTACCTTTAATACTAATAATTGGGAAACCACCGCCACCACTGTGTGCAGTTAAGTCATCGTTTAATTCTGATACATTAAAGTTTTTCAAATACGCAGGTAACTTCGAACCTTCAAATGGAATAATTGAACTCATAATTTTTTAAAATGCTCCGTTGGTTGATTAAGATCTTCTTACACTTACTACACGCTCTACTGTCCAGTTAAGTCCTGGGGGTAGTTCGTCTGTTGCTGTTTTAAATTCTTCAACAGCTTTCTTTGCAGGTTTAACCTCTAACAAAGGCCATTCCTGATTTTTTATTACATAATCCATAAATACTTCTTTATCTGCTACTGTACAACTTGTTCTTGATGATGCAAATGCCGTACCAAACTCTGTACGGATAGATTCCATACCTGTTGATGCAAATACTTCTAGGAATTTGTTTTCGATTTTGTCCATGGCTTCTTCTACCTTGGCAACCTTGAGATCGTACTCTGCTTTATATTCTGACTTCTTGTCTCTACATTGTATATACTTTTCTACTAACTCAGCTATTGTCATTTATTTTTCTCCGTGGGAAGTTAAGTTTACTACTTTAGTATTTTCTGTCAATTATTTTTTCATAATTATTCCTCTTTCATTAAGTCTAATAAAACACCCTGCATCTTTTCTCTGTTTTTGAGACGAGAGTATATCCGTCTTTCTACTTCTGAGCCTTCAATGTGTACGATAACTGTAGTCTTTTTCTGCCCAGGTCTTCTGACACGAGCATTCGCTTGTCCATAAATATCGTTCGAGTGAATAGGAGCATACCATATAATATTTGTTGCCGCAGTTAGGGTTAACCCGTGAGACATGGTTGTTGGGTTAGCAATGAGTATGTGTGGGTCTTTATGTTTTTGAAAGCTACCAAAGATATCATCTCTGTCTCTTTTATTTACACCACCGTGCACGACCGACACCGACCATAACTCTTCAAGTTCACGCTGCAGCATCTCAAGTACACCAGTAAGTGGTACAAAGATAATTACTTTACCTTCAGACTGCTCGATAGTTTCTTTAAGTACTTGAATTCTTTCGGGTGTAGGTATAAAAACATTCTGCCCTTGTTTGTCGTAGGCTACTCCACAGGCAATCTGCACAAGCTTGTTGGATTTAACTGCTTCATTAACTGCTAATATTTCTCCGCCATCGAACTCTGTTTTTAACTTGGATATCATATCCTTGTATGCCTTCTCTTGTTCTGGACTCATCTCTGCATGTTTGGTTAAGTGAATCTGTTCTGGTAAGTCAATACAATCATCAAGAGCATAACGAATTGCAGGTTGCATAGAGTTCATTACTACATCGTTAGCATTAGGTTTTGCTACCCACTTGAATTGCGTAAGTTGTTTCATCGTCATATCACGGAACTTACCAAAATACTTTGGGACATTCTCATTAGCAGGCACGACTAGTCGGCACTGAGCCCAAGCATCAGTAGGTTCGTTAGGGGTTGGCATACCAGTTAGTCCCCATACTCGCCTTGCAGTCTGCTTGTTGCATATTTCGTTCAGTATCTTCCATCGATCTGTCGACTGGTTTCTAAACATGGCAATCTCGTCAACAATAATAAGGTCAATGTCTTTCCTAGTTTTTAACTCGTCTTTAACTGTTTTAATTCCGTCTGTGTTAATAATAAATACATCAACATCTTCATTGAGTAATTTCTTCCGCTTAGCCCTTGTACCGTACAACACTGTTGCAGTTAAATGCGGAAAGGTTTTAAATATCTCATCAGCCCAAGTTCTCTCCATAGTGGATAGCGGACATACAATCAATACTTTATTTACTTGCTTAGCTTTCTTCATGTAGTCATATGCCCACAATGACGTGACTGTTTTACCAAGCCCCATACTGTTCAGACAAAACGCACGATCATTCATAGATAAAAAAGAAGCAGTTTCTATCTGTGCTTCAAACGGCTTGAACCTTCCAGGCCAGTCGTAATAATACTTCATGGGTGCAGGGACATTAAATCCTAAGTTTTGTAGTACCTTTGTTTCGTCTGGTCGGTGTGGTACGGCAACTAATATATCACCGTTGTGCTTAACTAACTTTGCTGTGGGTATTACTGTTGTGATTCTTGATGGTTCTTTTAGTTTGAATATAACTGCTTTTTTCTCCGTGTGTATCGTAGCCATTAGCTCATCCTTATTACGGCAAGTATTGTAATTATTTCATCATCTGTTAACTCTCGTTCTGGCATTTTATAACTATGTATTATATTTGTATGTGTTTTCCATCTCAAAGTTAATTCAAGAGTAGTTGCATCATACCCAGAAGCAATAGCAATAATATTAGAAAGTTTGGCTCCAAGTAATTCAATAGGTGGAATTGTTATTCCTTTATTTAGTACGGCATGAATCTGATTACCCGTAATTTTTGCCATTGTTTTTGCGCCACCCTCTGTTAGTTGTTTCATCAACTACCCTTAAGTTGCTCTTGCTATTTGTACCACCACTGTCTAACATCTTCTTATGGTCTACATCTTTACCATCACCCTTGGTAACTTTGCCGTCTTTGATTGCTTCTCGTCTAGCTTGGTTACGCATAGCCCTCTTTTTCTTTTGTTCGGGTGTTGATTCGTATGCCTTGTCATACTCTGCTTTGGTCTTACCGCCTTTGTTCATCTATAAACTCCTCTAGTTGTTTAACATCATCTACTACTATTGCCCATCCATCTGCGTGTCTTATTTCTTCTATTCTAATGTTCTGATTTGCAGTTGTGTATTCTCGTTTACCCTTAGCTTTTGCTTCTATCGCTAAAAATTTACCGCCCCAGCAACATATAAAATCAGGTACACCTACTTTACCAAACCCATTTGCAGCAGGCATAAAGTACCATATGTCGTTTTCATTAAGTATTTTTTTGATAGCGTCTTTAACTTTACCTTCTGGTGTTTGTGCCATTAGCAACGCTCCCATTTTTTGTACCAGTAAACTGGTGGTTGAGGATATCCAGTAAAAGTTATATTTCGAGAGAAAAGATTAAACAGTTCTTCGTCTGAATAGAAATCAATTAAATCAAATGATTCTAAACGAGCAATAACTTTTACTACTTCTAAATACTTTCCTAACTTGCGTTTTTTATTACGCTTTGAATAACGTCTCTGTTGAGCGTTCATTACTTTTTATCCTTGTAATATGTGCATGACTTAACGGGGCACCAACCATTACATAACCCACTTGGTCTAGCAGGCCATTTGTCTGTCTCGTATGCTTTCTCTAACTTAGTAACTCTAGGTAAGAACTCATTCCATATCTTCGGTACATCGGCTCTAGTAAATACTTCTTTGTCTAACTTCTTTTCTTTGAGCCAAACAAACACTGTAGTGACTTCATCTACCTCTGGGAACTCTGCGAACGTATAACCTGCGTACAACATGATCTGCTCAGTTACTTTTCTCTTACCAGTTTTATGATCAAACACCGCAGCCTTGTCTCCGTTGACCACTAGCAAATCGGCAATACCTCTAGACCATGCTTCTCTCCAGCTAGATTTATTAAATGATTTATCAATGTTCATCTTATACTCTGCATACTTCTCACCTGGCAGGTTCGCCAACTTCGATGCAATACTTTCCCAATGCTCCATCCCCTCAGGTAATGCAGTGCCATTCATTACTCTTTCTTCCATGGCTTTATGAACTACCTCACCCCACTTGATATGCTCCGTTGGTGGTTCTGAAACATCTCGTGCTACTCTCACATGATAGAACTGCTTGGGACATGTTTCGAATTTTTCTAACTGTGAGTAAGTCCATGAGGGTATCGGCATTTTTTCTCCATGTGGTTAAACCCCAAACCGATAACTCGGAGGGGTGTGTCTGCGATACAGACAGTATATCACGAACTTCATATTAGGGAAAACCCTAGGTATCAAGTTACTTACAGTCTGCATAACTGTCTCCGCTTGCACCTTCACATGCTACTGGTAAATCAGGTGCCCACTTCGGTGCTTGTGACATAACCTTAACCATGTAGTCAAGAACTCGCTGCTCAGCCTGCTGGGGACATACAACCACTACCTCATCATGTACAGTAAGAACTACTTTAAACCTATTCTCTGTTCTATCAAACTCTCGCATCTTCTGATCTATCTGTGCCATCTGATCAAATACAACAATCCTAGCAAGCGCTTGTACAACATTCTCGATTAACTTACCGCCATAGATCTTGACTGACCCATATCGTGCATCGTACTCATAACCATCTGCACCTCTGCGTAAATTTTTATACTGCACCTTCATACCGTTTGGTAGGTGAACACCATCAGCATTACAAAGAATCCCTATTGACCCCAATTTGAAATCGTACCCCCTTTGGATGGCATCAAGCGCCTTGTCCCCTTCTTTCCAGAGTTGAGCGATTGCAGAGTATTTATTCCTATAAAGGTGTACAACCTTCTCTGCCTGAACGATATCAATGTCTGCTGACACTCCTCCTTGCCCAACTTTGAGTGTTGTCTTGAACTTGTCTTTCCCCATCCCATATCCCAATCCGAGAATACAAGTTTTGCCGACGAAGCGTTCAACCTTATCAGCTTTAGTGACAGGCTTCTCGTATACTTCCGTAGCAAATTCTGAGTAAATATCTCTACCTTCCGAGAACGCTTGTAGTAACTCTGTCTCTCCTGCGAGCCATGCGACAACACGGGCTTCAATTTGCGATGAATCAACTGCCACAAGTTTATGTTGCGGGGGCGCTGTAATTGCTTGACGTAACTCACCGCCCCGTGGGAGATTTTGTAAATTGACCTTGTCCCCACCTGATGCCCTACCAGTATGCGCCCCATAGTAGTTAAGTAGAATTGGGAGTGTTCCTCTTTCACTGATCTTAATGAATGCCTCCGTCCTAGTCTCTTCGAGTGTGGACTTAATGCCAAATCTCGCTGAAACCACCGCTTGCACCTTTTCGTCTTCATGTTCAAGTAAGGCTTTAAACGCAACATCTGTTTTCCCAAACGCATAGGTTTCCTTTCCAGTAGCAGGGGATATTTTAATTGGGGGTTCTACACCTAAGTTCCTTAATACCTCAGCAAATTTAGGGTTTGATGATAGGTTCTCCCTTCCTATTTCTGCATCAATCTGATCCATCAACTCTTGCTTTTTATCCTGTACATTAATGAGGTGTTTAAGCAGTACTTCCTTATTTAAATGTAATACAGGATCCGTGTACATTCTAATCATCATGTCGATGATATACATTTCCTTCTTGGTAGATAACGGTTGTAGCTTTTTGAACAATGCATAAGTCAACTCGACATCGTTCTTACAGTAGTTACCATACTCATGCAATTCACTAAACTGAAAATTGATTCTACGCTTACCGATAGCCTTGACTACCTCAGTACCCTTTTTACCTAGTCCGAAGTAAGTTGCAGCCTTAGCCAGAGAACCGCCCACAGACTGACCAGTAATGGGTCGTACCATTGATAGAGTATCCAAATAATATTTAGGGTAAATACCAAAATGCCAAGCGAGGATAGCACCATCAAAAGCTGTATGATGGCAAAGAAGAATGTTGTTGGGGATATCATATGTATCAAGCTCACTTTGAATTTGTTGCTTAGTACCTGAGAACCATGTAGTAACACCATCATTTACTTTAATGCCGACACCAATTACTTCAAACTGCCCATCACGAATATACTGCTCAGTCGTAATTTTAGATAGGGAGTAATCTTTGTCATAGTATGTTTCAAAATCTAGTGTAATTAAATCAGGCATTATGTGCCTCCTTATACATACACAACAATCCATGGGTTATATATTGAATCATGTAAGCTTCTACTTCATTACTAAATTTTTCTTCACCTATTTTTTCAGCAACATCCTGTACTATGTGTGTAGCTTCATGTGCCATAATACTTGCTAGAATTTCTGGTGTTATATCAGGGGGTGCAACAACTGTAACAAGAGCTCTATTAATACCATCTGACACTATGTCTTTGTCATCATAGAATGTAGTTGCCCCAAATGAACTAGGGTACTCTGGTCTACAAACCCCCTTCTTCATCTTTAAGTTATCCCAATATGACACCCATGTTTCTTCGTCAGGACAAAACCCAAAATGATAATTAAACAACTGAAGTATATCCCAGTAAAGGATGCTTTCTTTTTTCTTTTGCTTCTTAGGTAGTTTACCCATTAGTTACCTCCAAGTTTTACTGCCGTGTTGTGGATCATACTATTGAACCATCGTCTAATAATGTAACTACGAATAATCGAAACTCCTGTGTATAGCAAGCCCATATAAAAGTTATTCTCTAAAGATATATGAAACCCGAACAGTGGCAAGATGACTAGGTTCATCCCAAAGTTAATGCTAAATCCAATCAAAATATTGATACATGCTTCAATGAAACTACCTAGTCTAGTCTGACTCATTTTTTACCTTGACTCTCTTTAATATTGCTTTAGTCCAACCCCACATATCAAACTCACTTCCACCATTGGATATAAATTTTTCTAACTCATGTGCAATTTCTTCATCCGTCAATTCACGCATGGGCGGTGCATCTGCTTTTTCTTTTGTTAGATAAAAATCCCTAAGCATAAGGGCATACTTAAATTCGGTATGTTTTAACAAAGGGTATAACTCACCAAGAATACTGTGAACACCAAGTGTAGTAACGTATGAATTTAATACTTCTTCTAAATCGTTTTTAAGATTTTCTCTTTCATCAATCATCTTTACTCTCCCAAATTATTGTCGGATCTATATATTCTTCAGCAAACTTAATCGCACGGTCTTTGTCATGGAATGCGTCTAAAAATTTCCATTTACCAAACCATCTTTTTTCTTCAACTACATACCATTCTGTTCTTGGTGTGTATCTTACTCTAAGTTTCTTCATGGCATTAACTCCTTTGGTGGTCGATCATCCCCTTCGGGGTAAGTCTTACTGTATAAAGTAAGCATTCGTACATTGCACATGACATGCGCTAGGTGGGGTTGACCTGATTCGGGGTCTATATCTTCTCCACTCTGCCATGCAGCAAGGTGTCTCATCGCACAAGCATACGGAACAGACCAGTTCATACCCTTAGCCCAATTCCATGCAGCGTACTTCTCCTTACCGTACATCCAGACACGAGCTTCGTCTTCTAAAGTACACAATGGTATTAGACTTAAATCAGCCTTGTTGTCATTGTATCGAGCTCCACTACCTTTCTCTGTGCTATTAACGTCTCCTATACTCATTCTTCCTCCTTACCTAATGTGTTCATTACTGTTTTAGTTTTCTTGGCTAAAGCATTTGTAAACTTAAAGACTTCTGCCATTTGCTCTTCTGTGAGTTTCGCTGCTTCGGCACAACGCTTTGCATTAGATGCCATCAATGATGTCATTGCATCAACAATAGGATTTTTCTCGTTTGCTAATATATTCTTACCTTCTTGGATCGACATATCTATTGCTATAGCCATTAACTTCATTACGCTTTTTGAATTCATTAGATATGCAGCAAAGTTTGCAAATTGTTCTCCGTGTACTGCTGCTGCGGTCTCCATCATGTCTTCTAAATCAGTTACTAAGTCTTCTACTTGTTTTGGCATTTCAGTCATTTTATTTCCTTTGTTGGTTGTGTGTATATGGTAACTGCTATTAAAAATTGATGCAATAAGTATTAACCCTTACGCTTCTGATGATGCATTTCTTTTTCACTTGGTGGAATCCATCCTAATGTTTTGAACTTAGCCATTATGTTTGTTGACAGCGATGGTGTGTATTTCCATTTAGGATTTAGGTAGTCTGGTGCTTCTTGTTTAGTTCTTTTCATTTAACCCCCGTTGAAATGTTGTGTGCTTTAGGGTATCTAATACGATACTTTTCTGCTGATGCATACGAACCTTTACCAGCTGGTGCATCATAGAATTTTCTTTTCTTGCATTCTGTCACAATATCTACTTGCTTGTTCTTCGCATACTCAAAAATAAATGCACTTGGGTTCTGTGCTTGAATACTTTTAATCGCTTCATTTAATCTATCTACATAGATATCAGCTTCTTCTTTTGACAATCTATCAAACTGCTCACCAGTTAATCCAGACGACGATCTCTTTAATAATTCTTTCTGCTCTAATGTTAATAACATATACTTTTCCTCGTTAACTCATTTAAAAAAATAATTAAACTACTCATTGATATTGCTATTACTACACAAATTACATACACTTTCATTTTTCTCTCGCTTTCCAATATTGAACTTTACTTTTTAATTGTTCAATTTCTTGTGCTTGTTTTTTAATTTTATTAACTGCTTTAATGTTTAAGTCAGCAGAAGATGTTTGAATGCCTAATAAATCTTTTAATTGTGCAATTTCTTTTTCTTGTTCTTCAACTTTATTTTGCAATGAAATAATAAGATTTGGGTTTTCTCTCAATAATTCATCTAATTCTTTTAAAGTCATTATTTACCTTTCGCTTTCTTTATAGGCAAACAAGGTAATTAATTCAACTCTGGTGTAATTTCCATAACATCCATCATCAAAGCTAATTCTTGGACCGCCAGCAATAGATAAACTTTCAATAATCCCTTCTGATTCATCATCAAGCAAAATGACTCGATCTCCTATCTTTGGCTCACGAGAAACAGATAATTGAGTAATTTGTTTTTTTAAATTATTAATTTCTTGTACCGCATTAAAAAATTGTTTCCTCGACATCTCATTACTCATTGCAATTTCATAAGGCATTCCTAAAATTCCTTCCGATACAATCGTCATTTCTTTCTCCTTAGTTCTCTGCATAACTCTTTCTCCTTAGTTGTAAAGTCAGGGCTTATCTCTGCAATCCAACAATCTTTCTTATCTAGTTTTATTGGTTTAGTTTTTTCTAAAGATAAGATAAGTAAAAATGTAAGTACAGAAACTATACTTCCTAAAGCAATATTTTTTATTAGGTTGTTCCTTTCCCGAAGGATGTTACTGATTTTCTTTCTATACAATTCATACATTTCCACCTCCTTTGTTTTGATTTATTAAGTAACGTAACTAATTTAATTCTGTCTAGCGTGTAATACTTCTGACAGTTAGAACAGAACTTTCTATCTAAATCCAAATTACGCTCCTGACATTCTTGCAATCACCGCATTGGCAGTCAACGCATCGGTATCTAAAGACTTGAGTGCTTCCATTGCTGCATTGGTTTTCTCTGACTTCTCCTTTTTGGTATTCAGTCTACTTATATCAGCCCAGTCTATATATGCTTCTACATCAGGCCATAGCTTGACTGCTTCATTAAGTGACTTACACTTTTGTAGGAAGCCTTTAACATCGCTTCTTGTTTTATACCAACGAGTTTCTATCTCATGCTCTGTATCTAACCACTTCTTAAACTCTGCAAACTCAGGATGCTCCCAGTCTACATTTTCGATATAGTTTGATGCTTTTGGGGGCATTTTTATATAACCTTTTGTGTATATATAAGTCCGTGATGTACTATGCGGGGTTTGCACAATCAAAGAATTATACTTAGTTATAAAACTTTCTGGCAGTATATCTTTTAAGTGTATATGTTCGCCCCACAAAAGACCTAACAAGTACTCAGAGTTCTCATCAAACCCTTTGTCTGGTTTCTCACCAATAGTATTTAACTCCTTGTTTCTCATACCGTTAATCTTTGATTCTACTCGTGTGATTAAATCACCGCTGATTGCTACGTATGCCATAGTTGTTTCCCTTTTTGTTAGTTAAGTTTATTTAAATTCATAGTTAAAAGTAATAATGTGCTCGTCTTTAATCATGCTTAAGACTTCTTCTTTTTTCTGTTGATAACTTTCTGTGCTTATAAACCCCTGTGCTGCTATGTCAAACCGTTTTACATCTTTACCTGATAATATTCTTACTGAGTCATCTCCTTCCCAAGTAGGCTCTGTTAAAAATTCTCTGTGGTAATACCCTTTTTCTCTTTCCCACTTGGCATATTCTTCTGGTTTTTCTATCCTGTACATCACTCTATCAGTTTTCCACCAATCTGATAATTCGGGTAAACCCGAAGAGTCCATGTTTCTATAGTATAGATATGTCCAGTAAGTACCTTTCTTAGAGAACTGCATGATAGGTATGTTTGTATGTTTTGCTAGGATGTCGTGATACAGAGCCGCCTCGCCACTGGTTGAAGTTAGATACCCTACTTCAAATGCTTTGATCAATCTATTCTTAGTTACCTTACCCATCTTACCTAAGTTGATATTGATCTGAGCGTTGTTTGCTACCTTGATTATTCTTTGTAATTCGTAGTTCATTTTGTTCCCTCATTATGTTCCAGTCTGTTAATTACACGATAAGTCGTAAGTATATCTAGGTGATTAGTACTTATCCACTCTTCAAGACGCTCATGTTCTATACATTTTTGTCTATAGAAATCATTTCGATGTGTTAATTCCGCAATTTTTATTTTGGTTTTATCAGCATGATTTCTAAGGTCTTGTGTTATTTCTAACTCCTTTTGTAGTGCGTATCTTAGTCTACCGATCTCGTCATTTAATTTCTTAACTTCAAGACCTAACTGATTACTCATGTTGTTCCCTCCAATCTTTTAATTACCATTGCTGATTCAATTACACCAGGATATTCTCTTTCTATTATTTTTCTAAGGCTGTGGTAGTTTGAGAACACCTTTTTCCATTTCTGCTTTTTTAACCACTCCCTTTCTGTCTCTGCTTCTGCCACATCTACTTCATGTTTGAGTGCATCTATTTCTTTTAGTAACTCAACTGCCTCCTCTTCAAGTTGATTTATTTTTTCTTGGTACTCATCTCTTATTCCATCTTCTAACTCTTCACGGGACGGGAATCTGCTCATCATTACTCCAATTCAAAACGAACTACTTCACCGTACGGAGGGGTCTCATCGGAACTAACACACCATACTGTTGGGAAGTCGGGAGCTTGAGTATATGAATCATACGCATCGGTAAGTGTAACAACTACGCATGGGTTAATACCTGCTTTCTCAAGATAGTCAAAGCCTGCCTCCATACATGTACCACCACCTGAGTAGAAGTTGATATTGACCTCCTCACCCTTCTCGAATATCTCATGCTTGATAACCTGTGTATCGGTATAGATGACATGAACCTTCTCTGGTGTGCACTGCTCGGTAATCTTCTTGATATGTCCGTTGTAGTACTCAATCTCCTTATGAGACACTGAACCAGACACATCTATCTGATATACAACTTCGCCCATTGATGGCGACCGAGCAGTACTAGGCATGTACATACCCTGACCAATAAACCTACGATTAGGTCTTGCCCAACTGTAATCACTGCTAGTCATGTCGACCATATAACGCTCAAGGATATCATACCAAGGAGTCTTGACATTGATAAAGTCTGCAACAAAATCTGCTAACGCAGCGGGTAAGTTACCTCTAGCCTTGGCTACCTGAGCGGCTTCTGCTACATCTACCTTGGTCTGTGCTTCTATCTCTTTGATCTCGGACTCACTAAGCGGACCGCCCTCGTCTAGTACATCGCTACCCATACCGTCACCGTCCATAGGGTTATTACCGCCACCACCTTCACCTTCTCCTTCACCATCACCATCTCCGTCATTGTCTGGTAACTCATTGTAGATTTGATCAGTAGTCTTGTCCTTAGAGCCAGGTAGGTTGACAGTCTTAGGTATACGCTCACCAACATTACATGTATCTAGTGTGTCGTTAATCCATGCATCACCTGCATAGTTCCACTTACCATGGTCACGCTGACCTCGTCTTGTAGCATGTTGTGCAATGACATGACCTACCTCGTGGGCTAAGCCCCATACAATCTGTGGCACAGTTAATGACTCAATAAAGTCTGGGTTGTAGTAGATAGTACCTCGTGCGTTGACTGCTAGTGTCGGTATATCCTTACGTGCAACAAGGGGTCGTTTGTATAAAATACTGGCAAAGAACGGATGGTCTAAGCCGATGGCTACTTTTGCTTTGTCCAACTTACTCACTGTCTTCATTGTATATATCCTCGTATGTGTATTCAAATATTCCTGTGTGATTGATGTTGTAGTCGATACTTACTAAGATGTCCCAGTCACCATCACAAGTAAAAGACTTTCCAATTTCTAATGATTCAAGTTCCTCCTTACTATCGATTATGTAATGGACATCACCTTGATAATAGTCTTCCGTATCATCCATCCATGATTGATATCCTCCTCTAATAACTCCTACATACCCGCTTTTTACATCTGCATCATCTTTATGGTCGTAATATTCAACTTTAAAATAGTCTAGAACAATCGTTCTCGTACCTTCCATGCGGAATAAAACTCTATCTGTTATCTCTTCATCGGTCACATTAGTCCTTTCATTTTGTTGGCGATGGCTTCTAACTTCTTGTGGGCTGATTCCCTAACAACTGGTGATTCTCTGAGTGAGTCCTTGTGCTGATCAAATACTACGATGGCTGATGATAGGTTCTTGATTGCCTCATCTAACGCAGGGTCATCATCGATATTTAACTTCCTTGCTCGCTCTAGTCCATCCAATACATTCTCGATGGCACTGTTCCTAAACACTGATTCCTTCTCTCCGATCTCTATACTCAACTTGGCTACTAACTTATTAAGTGGCTCAAGCATACTCATTACAGTGTCACGTCGTGCTACCTTACCAGCTTCCTTGATAGACTCTTGGAAGCCCAACTTATCTTCCTCACTTAGGTCATATAGGAAGTGACTCTGGTCTGGTAGTGGAGCGAAGCGTAATGAATAACCCATGCAACTACGGAACTCCTCTGCTGTTGGATAGTCCTCTACCTTTGCTCTCGATGTGACCTGATTCTTTGAGCGATACATGATATCAAGTTGTACATAGTTGTTGTAGTTAGGCATCTCCTTGTCGAGCAGTGAGTCTACATAGTTAATACGCTGACGCATCTCATGTGTATATTCCATATAGTTGTTGTTCGGGAGGATCCTGGGACCCTTGTCGATGTACCCCAATGTGTTCTTCTTGTGGAAGATATAGATACTTGAGTGTTCTTGCATGATACGGTTGATCGGGTTGTTGGGGTCTCTGAACAACTTACTGTTGACTATAAGACTTGTGTCGTCCATCTGATTCTGAATGATTGCCTCTGCTACTGCATCTCGCTTGGTTAAGTTCGCCTTACGCATGGTAAGTTTAACAAGCATCGCCTTCTCGTTTAGTTGTTTCATAGTGCATCCTATTAGTTAGTGATTGTTTGAGTAACTGAAAACCCGTCTTTCTCAGCTAGATATACATCTACCTCGTATTGTTTCTTCGCCTTGAATTCTTTTGCGGCAATCTTCTGTGCTTGATAACTGGTAGTCGCACATACCTCTACTCTTTTACCTTTGTATATTGCTATGTATACATTCATAGTGCATCCTTGTTTAGTTTGAGTTTGATAACATCTTTCTGTTTCATTATTTGTATATCTTTAAGGGTTCGCAATGCTTCATCAACATCTTTCACCTCTTGCAATTCTTCTTCGGAATCAGCGTATTGTTCTTCAGACTCTAGCCAATTCTCTAATAAATCTATCGCTTTGTTTGTAGGTAAGTTCATAGTGCATCCTTATGTCTAATGGTTACAGTTCTACCGTCATTATCGTTATTTCTTACTACCATCGTTGCCTTACCGTCATGTAAATCAAGGAATACTTGTGCTATAAATGTTGCTTCATCTTTGCTATTCTCTTTCTCTTGGTGCCACAGATACGTCATGGCTACTGCATATAGCCCTAAGAATATCTCTGCTACTGATATGGATATATCCATTTACTCCCCCTTAACTATGATTTTTTGTTCGATTAAATTATTCATCGCAATCATACCTTTGCTATATCCTATACAGAATGCCTCCATTATTTCAGGGCTATGTTGATAACCCTGTTCTTCTAAAAACTTGTCATACTCTGCCTCAATTACTCCTTCTATAAATTTCTGCATCAATTCTAATTTATCCATTACTCTCTCTCTCCCATAAGGTTATTTCTTCTTCCCATCCGTAAGTTACTACTCCTGCTGCATCTCTCTTGCCAGTCTTAATTACTTCTGTAGTATGTGTATGAAATGTTTCTCCTTCTTCACATATATTGTTGTAGTCAACTTCCATATCGTTATACTTCTCGTGTGCTTCTTCTTTACTGTATGCATCTATCTCAACGGAGTAGTAAATGGTCTGTGCTGCGTACATCCTAAACCGTCTAGGTTCTCCATCGAGACGACTGCTTACTGCTTTAACTATTTCCTGTTCGTCAGTCATCTCGATACCTTTCTTAGAACAACACGCTTGAGTTCTTTACTGCCCACTGTGTGAACGCTTTGGTCTGCTTGATCTCTGGCTTGAGCTTCATGGCATCGGAGATACACATCACGTTGAACTCTGGAGGCATACGATTAACGAACTCGATAGCACGATCGAAGTTGTCCTTATTGATACGGTGAGCCAACGCACCAGTTAACGCATACAACACATCCATCTTGGTCGGCACTTCTGCCTTGCTAGGGTGCATCATAATTTCGTCAGGGTTGGGTAACTCATCGAACAGTCTACAGAACGCAGTGAACGGAGCAGCCGCACCCTCGCCAACATCGCCTGCCACATTGGTAAAGTACAAGTCAGACCGAAGTGTCGATGGAATCTGTGCGGCACGAGCCCACGCTCTAGGGGTTGGAGATACTCTAGCATTGGCATCGAAGGCACTGAGTAAGTCAGGTTTGAATCGTAAGAACGACACTACCTTAGCAACAGTATCATCGGGCAAGTTGTCGATCGCCCAGTCACACCAGTCGTCTAATGAGACATCGAAGTCAAGGATACGCATGCGGTTGGCAAGTTTGGTTGATAGTCTGTAAGCACCCGACTTATCTTCTGTACGATTACCACTGGCGATGACGTAGGTCTCTGATGATAGGTTCAATTCCCCAACTCTGCCGTCGTAAATAAGACCACAACACGCATTCTGCATCTGCGGTGAACAGTCAGTCAACTCCTCGATAACTAGAAGATTACGACCATACTCCAACTGCGCTAGGTCATCGGGCTTCTTCCACCGTGTAGTCTCACCTGCATTGGATGGTGTACCTAACAGATCTACTGGGTCACGGAGTGATGCATTAAACTCAATAACCTTTTCGAATTTAAGTTCACGACCGATGTCACGGGCTAAGTCTGACTTACCACCACCTGGAGCACCGAGTAATAGAAACGCTGGATGCTTACGACCATGTGAACTGCTGAACTGTGAAACAATTGATTCTTTGATATCTGAGTATTTCATGTGTGTTACCTTTCTTAGTCTATGTTGGGGTTAAATGTATCTGATGTGCCATGTGTATCTACTGAGATATCTCTGTATTCTTTGATATCTAGTCGTGATAATCTTTTTCTTAACTTCCTTAGTGCTTCTGCTTCGATCTGCCTAACTCGTTCCCTACTGCATCCTAAAACCACCGAAATTTCTTCGAGGGACATGCCTCCTTCTCCTGTTACGTTAATAAAAGATTTCATGCGTTTGTGCCACTGTTCTAAACTTTCTTCCACTGGCGGTTTCTTTTTGTATGCCATTAATCTTCATCCTCCTCACCGTCATACGTTCCTGTAAAGTCTTCTTCTGCTAAGACTGGTTGTTTTAATGCTTTGCTTAACCGTTCTACCATACCTTGTAACTCTTCGATTGTGTCGCCAGTCATGTGTGGCTCGCAGTGTGCGTATGGTTCGTTAGTTTTGCTATTGTAATATACTTCAGCGAACTGGAAGTAAGACTCTTTTACAATCTCTCCGTCTGATTCAAACTCGATGTCAGTTTTGATTACTCTGTGGTTCCAATGCATGTCATGCTCCTTGTGTGGTTGGTTGATGTGTTGATGATAGGTCTGCTTGCTCTTTGTCTACTGTATATCCACGATTCATCCATACTTTCATG
>Ga0208741_10000071_pt1 | contig 57194 bp, 62 predicted proteins | sample CryBogCBE03Jun09_FD_184576 | JGI IMG/M metagenome (GOLD analysis project Ga0208741, IMG submission 184576) | Freshwater microbial communities from Crystal Bog, Wisconsin, USA - CBE03Jun09 (SPAdes) | ecosystem: Environmental > Aquatic > Freshwater > Lake | place: Crystal Bog, Wisconsin, USA...
CTTAACTTTAGGGCCTTTAGCAGGTTTTCCATCAGCAATAGCAACAACTACACCAGCATCGTTTACTAGCGGTGTGCCGGCTGGAACTGGTGCAACGTCAACAACTGGTGCTGGTGCTTCTACTTTGTATTCAGCAACAGGTGCTTCTTGCTTTTTAAAGAAACTTTTGATAAATTTTAACATGGTATATTATCCTCCATGTTATTTATATCGCTAAATATTACACTATGTATAATTTTATTCGTTATGTTAGCCTAAATGAAGGAAAAACTCCTAAAACTTTAGAACAAACTAAATTGCCTTACAAACGCGATGCGTTAGAACCTAGTATCAGTGAGGATACTATCAACTACCATTATGGAAAATTATACAAAGGATATGTTGATCGGTTTAATAACGGCGAAGGCGATGCTGATTTTAATGAAGCAGGTGCGTTTTTACACGATTTATTGTTTACTCAATATCAAGAACCTGCAAGAAGTAATGATCCAGACGGTTCTGCGGGTGAATTTATTACCAAGCATTTCAAGACATTTGACAACTTTAAAGACAAGTTTCAAAAAGAAGCTATGGCAATACAAGGCAGTGGGTGGGTATATCTTGCAACCGACGGTAAAATCAAGACTATTAAAAATCACGAAATCAAAATGGATATTTTGTTGCTTGTTGATTGGTGGGAACACGCATTCGTATTGGACTACCTCGCCGATAAAAAATCATATCTCAACAACCAGTGGAAAATAATAAACTGGAATGTAATATCTAGTAGGATAGGTTTAGCTAGATAGAATAAATATACGATATGAAAACTATTAGAGATTACGTTAGATTAATTGAAAATATAGAAGCAGAAGGTTTCACCCAAGCCCATGCGGACGCAAACCGCCTTAAGCTTCAACAAGAAAAAGAAAGACAAGCACAGCACAGACAAGAAAAAACTCTAGCTAGATTTTCTTTACCTTTTAGGCCTGCTAATGCGTTTGTAGTAGACGGACAAGGAAACAAAGTAGTACAATGTATCAATTCTGAAGATGCTGTTGAAGTATGTTTAGCATTAAACACAAAATTTGCGCACGGTTTTAAACGTTAGCTCTAGAGTTGGTCTAGAAAATAAATAATATTACTATGAAAATCTGGGAACTGTTAGACGAGGGTGTAAACGATCAATTCTTATATCACGGAGTGCCAGACGGTCCTACTATGATGAAGATATTAAAAAGTGGTGCTTTAAAACCTCAAGAGCCCTTTGACTTTGATCAAGACATGGATCAAGAAAATGGTGAAGAATCTATTCCACGCATAAGTCTAACTCGTAATCAATACTTGCATTTTCCCTACGGGCATGGTGTGGCTCAATTTGTTATAGATAAAAATGCTTTACGTAAGCACGGCTACAAAGTAGTGCCTAAAGTCGGTGCTATGATGCATTACAAATATGAAACAGAGGAGCAGGTATTTAAACCTATTCCTATAAAATCACCATTTGTAGTCGAAATACAATATGATCCTGACTTAAAAATCCCCAGAGGTTTTTTTGATCATGCTCGTGCGACAGGTGTAAAAATTACACCGTGGCGCAAGGAAGGTAAAAATCCCTTAGCTCAATCGACTGATGATACTGGTCCCCAACCGCAGAACGATTATACAGATCCTAAAAAATTACAAATACATGACAACGGATATACCAGCGGTAATCCTCCAAGAAAGACTGCACCTACCGAGTGGTTTGTAGCTTATGAAACTGAGCCGGGAAGTTATACCTTGATAGGTCCTCGCAGTAAAGATAAAGCGTATATACAAAAACTTTACCCGCAACTCAAAGATAGAGTTGCTAAGAAATTGGATTTTTCTGGACTTATTCCAGCTGATCAATATAGAAAAGAATGGAAGCGTGGATATAGTCAAATACATCCGGGCGATCCGGATTATAAAAGCTAAAATTGGTCTAATGTCTTAAGACTACTTACCGGCATATCCCATACTCTTCTTGCTTCCACACCCTTTTCCTGGGCAAACTTTTTAGCATCACAATTGCCGCATACGTGATAATAATTATTGTTTAGTCGCTTAGGATCCATATTGCCTTTATCACGTTTAAATATCCCTTGACAGCAGTCGCATTTAAAAACCAATACGGCTTTTTTGCGCATATAAGTATGATGTTTGCCACGTTTGCTAGTGCGAACGTGTTGTGTTTGTTCAAATTCTGTTCCTATATACATACTTGTATTTACATTAAGGTTATAAAATGCCTTTGATAAATACAATATCGAGGGCTCAAACCGTGATTACAATTACAGAATCAGCAAAAACAAAGATCAAAGATCTACTTCTTGAAGAAAATAATCCCAATCTAGCATTACGCACATTTGTCCAAGGCGGCGGCTGTAGCGGATTTAGTTATGGTTTTACATTTGACGAAGTAATGAACGATGATGATTTTGAAATACCCTTAGATGAATATCGAGTACTAGTAGATGCTATGAGTATGCAGTATCTAACAGGTGCTGAGATAGATTATAAAGAAGATTTAATGGGTAGCAGTTTTAGCATTAAGAACCCAAATGCAACAACCACATGCGGCTGCGGTAGCAGTTTCGGAGTTTAATAAATGGCACAACAAATAATTGATATTGGCGTACAAGGTAATGACGGTACTGGTGACAGTATCCGCACATCGTTTAATAAAGTTAACCAAAACTTTACAGAAATTTATGCGGTGTTCGGAGGCGGTGGTACTATTCCATTTACTAAACTAAGCGACGCTCCTAGTAGCTATTCTGCTAACCAAGTTATTATGGCAGCCACTACTGGCGGTGTTCTAACTGCTAGAGATATCGTTGGTGTGTCCGGTATTACTATCGACGCAACATCGGACCCTACTAAACTACAGATTAAAAATACTACATTAAATTTAATCACGGAACATACTCCTACATTAGGTGCTGATTTAAATGCTGGCGGATTTGTTATTGGTAACTTAGCAGATCCAACTCCAGCTAATTTATATAATTACAACGCAACTTATCAAGCAAATACAACTACACTTAATAAGCTAGCAGTTAATAAAGGTTATGTTGACAGCAATTTTATTGCAGGTACTGCTACAACAGACACTAATGGTAATGTTATAGATTATAATTTATCTGTGCCGGTTAAAGCAAGATCAGAACCAGTATTGCCATCAACTACAGACGTTGATTACGATCCAACACTAACTGGTAATTATACTGCTACTGAAATTTTACCTCGTAACAAAGTTGTGTATCGTGGCGGCGATTCAATGACTGGTAAATTAAATCTAAGCGACCATCCTGGTAGTATGTCTGGGTTTGGAACTCCAAATGGATCAGATGATTTACAAGCCGCAACTAAATTCTACGTTGATAATAACACTTACTATAGCGGTGTAAACTTGTATGTTAGTGCTACTAAAGGCGATGATTTACAAACTAAAACTCCAGTAGGACGTCAAGGTCGTGCTTGGCAATATGCTTACAAAACTCTAGGTGCGGCTGCTCTTGCCGCTGATAACCTTATCAGCTTGTCTAGTACAGAACCTGGTCCATATCGTCAAACAATTACCTACACAGTTGGGCCTACACAGTATCAATCAACTGTACAAAGTGTAACATTGAATGGCGGTAATATGTATAGTAACATAGGCAACTATGGTTACGAAAATGCTAAAACATTACTAGAAGCTAATAGAACATTTATTCAAAATGAAACTATTGCCTATTTGAACAAGAAGTATGTTAATACATTTGCGTTCGATCAAACATATTGGGGCAATATAATCAGCAATATTTTAACTGCGGTGGGATATGACCTTGCGCTAAGTTCTGCTGATGGTACAAGTTTAACAACTTATAATGTAACTACTGAGGCTAGCAAACTATACAATGCTTATAACAATAACATTATTGTTAATCAGTTAGTACAAATGATTGACGCCATTAACTATGCTCAGAATCAAATTTTAAGCTATAGTTTTAGTACACAGAATTTAGAAAATTATGTTGGACAACTTGTAGATGCCTTAACTTACGACATGGCATTTAGTACAAGTGCTGTTACTTCTAACTATCAAAGTATACAAGTAGCATTATTGTTCGGTGATGGAGCTTCAACTGGTATCAGCAATACGGAACTATATAGTTTATTAGATACTACAGCACTTACAGTTACGGGCACAAGTGCTAACGGCAGTACTGTTACTTTGTATTTTAATACTCAACTTACTACACCATATGTAATCGGTAGTGGAATTATTGTTACAGGAATGACTCCAACTGGCTATAACGGTACATATACTGTTACTGGATGTACTACAGATAGCGTAAGTTTTAGCAGTAGTTTTCAAATTCAATTTGTATCAGGTGGTACTGTAGCAAAAAATAACGTGATAAACACTATGTTGAATACTAGTGGCGTTGTTAGTAATGTTACTGCTACTGATAGTCTTATCGCAAATGCTGCATTAATTAGCAATATTGTTTCTGGCGGAAGTGTTCCTACACCAAGTTTCCCACAACTAACAAATATCAATATCAGCACTACTGGCACAATCGGCGCAGTGAGTGGAAGCGGTCCTTATACCGCTACAATTTCAAACATGACATCAACTGTTGGTTTGTATACCGGTGCTGTAATTAATGTAACTGGTAATGTAAACGATACCGGATCGATCGGTTCTGGTACTGTGACTGTTACTAATGTTATTAACTCTACTAGTGTTAGTGTTTCAGCAACTACTAGTATGACTGCTGGCACCATTACTGGTATTACAACTAGCAACACAGCGTTTACTAGTGCAGCTACTTTAATATTAAACAACTTGTCATTTATACAAGCAGAATTAATTGCCTATATTACTGCCGAATTCCCAAGTGTTCAATATAGTCAATCAACTTGCCGTCGTGACATTGAATATGTTGTTTGGAGCTTAGTATACGATTTACAATACGGTGGTAATAGTCAAAGTGTATATGCTGGCTTAAGATATTTTATCAATACTGCTACATTACAAAGTACATTACAGTCCGGATCTACTAACATATATCCAACAATTTATAATCATTTAACAACATTAATCACTGCTATTGTAGCTAATGTTCCACCAGCTGTATTATATCAACAAACTGTTCCTCAATATATTAACCAAACATATTTGAATGGTGGTTCTGTATTGACCGGCATTGTTGCTAATATTAATGAATTTATCAGTATTATTAGTAGTGTATCACAACCAAGTGTTACTGCTACACCGCCTGATGTTACACAAGTAAGTACTCTATTACAAACAGCAAGATCAAACATTAGATCTTTAAAATCTTCACAAATTGAACCTTTAGCTGTAACATTTATTAATACTTCATTCCCAGTTATTAATAACACTACTATTAACTCGACTATTACTAACTTGTTTGATGTAATATTAGATTTATTAGAATATGGTATTAGTACACGTACAACTCCAACATTTAACAATCCGGCTGGACTGACAGGCGATTACGTCACAGCTAAATCTTTAATTTTAGATAACACTGGATTTATTATTGCCGAAGCAATAGCGTACATGAATAATCAGTTCCCTGGAACTACTGGATTAAACGCTTTAAGCACTAGAGATTTAACTTACTTGCTCGAAGCTTCAATCTATGATATGATTTATCAAAGCAATAGTGCTACTACTGCAGCGGCACTACAATATTTTGCCAACGGTGTTAATCAGATACCAGGTTTAAATACTGCGGTTGAAGCGTGTTATGCCGCTGTCAATCATATTCAAAATATTATTTCAACTGTTGCTCAAAATCAAAAAATTGATCTATCACTAGTATTACAAAATGTTGTAGCACAAACAGTTTATTCTGGTACATCAGTAGGTATAGGGCCAGGCAACGACTTAGCCGCATTGTTTGCTAACATTAAAAATATCATAGCTAACGGAACTGGAGTTGCTCCAACCCTAACAGCTGGAACTTTATTTTATCCTAACTTGACTAGCACTGGCGTTCACGCTCTAGGTGTTAATACAACTTTACAAAGTGTTAGAACACTTATTGTCAACAATACCGCTACTATTAAAAATAACACAATTAACTATCTAGCTAGTACATATACTGGCGGATTTAATTATAACGAATCAACTTGTTTTAGAGATATAGGACTAATGATTGATGCGTTATCAATCGATTTAGTAACTGGCGGAAATTATCAATCAATAAATGCCGGTAAGAGCTATTATAGAAATGCCAGCGCACAAAGCGTGGCTATTGGAACACAAATAAAAGAAACACTAGACGGTATTACATTTGCGTTCGGTGACCCTGCTAATGGAGTTACTGGTTTGATTGATCAAGTATTATCTAATAATACTACATTTAACAGATATCAAACACAATACGTTCAAGTAACATCGGCAAACAATACTAGTGGTCAATATGGCGTGCCAAGTTCCAATTCATTATCTACATTGTGGGGAACAAAAACACAAACTAGTTATGGACTTGTAGGTATAATTTTAAATATTATTAGAACCGGAGTTGGTGCCGCACCTTCCGCAAGTTTTGGAACTGGTATTTGGAGTGTTCAATTCAACAATGGAAATAACGGATTCGTTGACCAAGGCGGAAAAATTACCCCGGGAATACAAAGTAGTATTCACATTATTCCTGGAAAAATTCTAGTAGGTAATGCTTCTGGAGCAACTGGTCAAATTGTAAGTTATACTTCAGGATATGATAACAGTATCTCTAACGATACAATTACACTACGTATGACACAACCTGGTTTTTTCTCAGTGGGAGAAACTATTGACTTTGGTGAAACTGTAAACAATTTAAATATTACAATTTTCTTAGAAAGCGGAATTTACTACGAAGACTACCCAATCAAGATGGCACCTAACGTGACCATCAGCGGTGATGACTTCCGTCGTACTATTGTTCGTCCATTAAATCGTATTAGTCAATCACCATGGAGATCAACATTCTTCTATCGTGATAGTGTTATCGATGCTATTCAAACTGGTATTATCAGTTTTGGTACTGACTATGCTAGTGGTGTACAATCTAGTGCTACCATAAGTGGTGTCAATGGCAACATAACTGTTACACTACCAGACAACACTGTACAAGCTAGTCAGAGTTGGTTAGGGCTTGTATTCATGGATGCTACTGCTGAAACTGGTACAGCCGGTAAAGCCGTGGTTAATACTGTTAGTGGAAACGTTTTAAATTGTACAGTAATATATCCATTTGCCGCTATTACAAATTATGCGATTGGCAACTGGCATTTGTATAGTACACTTAACTACGGACGTCATTATTTGACAAATCCATTGTTATTAGAAGGCGCTGTTCAAGCAACCTTTACAGGATACATTAGCGGAACAACACTAAACATTAGTAATTTAACTAGTGGTTCTATTATTGTAGGTCAGTATTTGACTAATGTTAATACTACCGATACACAAATTATTAGCCAAACTAAAATTATAAGTGGTAGCGGTTCGACATGGACTGTTAATTTTGGACAAACAGTTGGTAGTAGTGGTATTCCTATTAGCATGCAGATTCTTAACAGTGCCAAGAACAACAAGGATCTCGACGTATTCTTAGTTAACGATGCTACTCGTATTAAATTATTAACAGCACAAGGCCACGGTGGATTTATGATGGTACTTGACCCAACTGGTCAAATCAAAACTAAATCACCGTATGCTCAAGAATCTGCCAGCTTCTCTGGTAGTCTTGGAACAAGCAAACGATTTGCTGGTGGACAATTCATTGACGGATTTGCTGGACGATTGTTTGGTTCTGTAACTGCTATCAGTAACTTAGGTAAGACTATTACTGTAACAGGTCAAGCCGGTAGTGGTTTAGATTTACGTCCACCACAAGTTCCTTGTGCGTTCTATGTAGCAGGTTTCCGTTATCAAATCAACGATGTAGTAAGCTGGGTACAAAATATGGACGGATCGGGAACTGCTGTCTTAACCATGGACAACAGTACACCGTTCTACCTAACAAATGCTTATAATACAAGCACCAGTGTTTATCCTAACTTGTTAAAGTCTAGTATAACTGCCGCGGCATATGACATGGTGTTGGGAACAAACTATAGAACTATCTATAATGGATTGACTTATTTACAAGGTGCTAATACATACACATCATTACGTGCGTTGCTAATGACATCTGGTTTGTCGCAGGCTCAAACATATCTTACTAGCAACGTACTCGGACTATCTACTAGCGATAAAACAATAGTAACTAATAGTTTAACAAATATAGAAAATATTATTAACAATGGATTAGCTGCAGCTCCAACATTAACATTCCCTGGATTTACTATAGTAACTTCAAGTTGTTCTGGATCTACAGCAACCATTACTTATACTAGTACTGGAACTGCTCCATTTAGCAATGGCAATACTATTGTAGTTGGCGGAAATAGTGTATCAGGATATAACGGTACATGGACTGTATTAACAAGTACTCCTACAGCAACTACATTCTCAGTTAGCCCATTGAGTAACTTGGCTAACGGTAGTGGTGGTTCAGTTATATCTAGTACTAGCAGTAATGCGGTTAAGGCAGCGAATTTGCTTCAATTGAATAAATCATTTATTCAAAGTGAAGTGGCAGGTTGGATCAGCAATAACTATAATACACAAACTTATACCGGATATAGTGCGGCTAAGAGTCAAAGAGACACTGGTTATCTTGTTGATGCTATAACATATGATTTATTATATGGTGGTGGAACTGCTAACAGCGCAACGTGGGATATGGCATTATCATATTACTATGGTAGTGGCACAACTGCCGCGGCATTCACTAGTGTTATTAATGGAACTACATTAACTGTAAGCGGAACTGTTACTGGTACTATTGCCGCTGGTCAAATAATTTATGGTACAGGCATTACTCCTAACACAATTATTATATCAGGTAGTGGTACAACTTGGACTGTTAACTATAGTCAAACATCGTTAGGTACATTATCCAATACAACTACTTGGGTATCAGGAGGAACATCTGGTACTAATAGTTTCACAGTTGCTAGCAGTAGTGGAGCAGTCGCAGGACAATTTATCACAGGTATTGGTATTGCGGCAGGTACTACTATAACTGCTGTAAATTCAAACACTATTACTATTAGTGCTAATTTCTCAACTAACGCAACTGGCTCATATAACTTCTATACAGGTGTTAGTATAACTAGCCAAGCTGTTACAAATTATTTAGGTAGCAACGTAATAATTTGCGCTACATCTTTTGTACGTTTGAATACTGTAATGCAAGAAATTATCAGTAATGCTACAGTAACACCTAGCCCTGCTAACCAACAAACACAAATTACCAATGCGTATAGTGCTACTTCAACTGAAAGAACTATCATTAGTAGATTAACTAGTTTGTTAGTTGACTATGTAGTTGAGGGATTATTTGACAATGATGTGCTAGGTACTGTAACATCAAGTAGCAACACATTGTTAAATGTAAGCTATAATCCAAGCCTAGTAGCAGGCGCTACAATTACAGGTACTGGTATCCCTAACGGAACAACCGTTACTACTGTCACTCCAAATACCGGAGATGGCACAAATGGTATCGGTGGATATGGTACAGCTACAGTTGTAATTTCTAATAATGCTACAGTTAGTGGATCTAATGTAATACTAACACTCAGTGGTACCGGCACAAGTATTCCAACTAGAACTGAACCAGCAATTAATAGTTACAGTAACTACAGTGATTGGACCACTATTAATAATAACTTAGGTAACTTACAAACCAATGTATTGACTTATCTAAATGGTGGTGCTGGTCTAGGTATTAATATTGAAATGGGCGGTAATAAGTCCATGTTGGCTAATGACTTTACACAAGTTAACGATTTAGGCTATGGTATTTTGTGTACTAACGCTGGCTTAACTGAACAAGTTTCAACATTTACCTATTACTGCCACACTGGTTACTGGGCGTTAAATGGTGCGCAGATTCGTTCTGTTGCTGGTTCGAACTCAAATGGTGACTATGGTCTACGTGCTACGGGTTATGACGTGACTGAATTACCGGACAGCGTTAACTTGTATCAGAACATGACCCAAACAGCACACATTTATGCTCAAGGGTTTTATTTAACTAATCAAATTGTAACTAGTACATCCAGCCCTCTTAAGATTTACATTTACAATTATGAATACACACCAACAGACGTAAGTGAAATTGAAATCGATCATACAGCTGCCGGTGGCGGAACTGTCCGTTATTTGATTAGTACTGTTGCTCATACTACAGTAACAGTTAATGGTAAGAACGTTCTTGAACTTGATTTAAGTACAAGCGGTACGAACGGTACTAGTACTACTGGTCTTCAATATAGTTTATATCATGGACAAATTGTTAGTATACGTATGTTACAGAACTTTAAGTTCTATAATATTGATAACGTAAAACCAGTTCGTCCAAGTACAGCATTGCAATTTATTACTAACTTAGGCGACATTTATCGTATTATTTCTTATAACTTAATTGAAGCTACAGGCGAAGTATTTGCATTAGGTACAGGTATAGCTATTCTTAGTGTTGACTCAAGTTTCAATTATTATAAACTAGGAACTGATGGCCAAAATATTGTAGCGGCTGACCCTGTTGCCCCTCCAGTAACAGCATTTATAACTAGTGGTAGTATTCTAAGTACAACAATTACTATAGGTAATGTTAGTGGAACTATACTTACAACATCGGTGCCTTATGTAATTGGCGGTATTGGTTGGTTAGGACAAACTGTAGTATCCGCTACACCAACTACTGCATCTTTCACTGCTAACTTTACCAACGCAGGAGCAATGACTGTTACTTCTAGTATAACAGGTACATTGGCCGTTGGTATGATGTTAACTGGCGGAAGTCTTGGAAGCTATGTATATGTAACTGCTTTAGTTAGCGGATCAGGCAACGGAAGCGTGTGGACTGTAACTAATACTACAACCTTATCAGGAGTTAGTGTTACAGGAGCTATGACAACTGTTGTAATGAGTGCTGTGCCTACACTACCACCGCAAGGTCCTGTATACTTTACACCTCGTACACAAGGTTCAAGAACTAGCGATGACCGTATTGCTATTACTGCTATTGGTAATGCTAGTGAGATTAATCAATTGAACAAGGGAATTTATATTTTTTCTTGGTACGGACGTACACATTTAATTAATAATTACACAGCGGCTTTGTCACAAACTACTGGAAGTTACGCAACTACCATAACAATTAATGGCACAACTTATAACAGTAGTGGAACTACTCTAGTTGTTACCGGAGTTGCTGGTACTATTAGTCAAGGGCAAATTGTTACTGGTTCTGGATTTAACGGAACACAGTATGTTCAAAGTGCTATATCTAATGTTAGCGGAAATACTGTAAACTATGTAGTAACGTTAACTGCGGCTCCAACTAGCTCTGGTAGTTTATCAGTGGGTAATACTATATACTTTGGTCAAACAACCAATAGCTATATTAGCATTAATCCAAACCCAGTATATAATAATAGTGCAATTGGTACACCAGTTACAGCTATGACTTATCTAAGTCAAACTTATGTACCTGGTAGTGTTACACAAAAACTTATAACATTCTCAATTCCATATAACGGATCAGTGAATAACAACTATTATGCTGTATTACCTCCAGTAGACAGTATGATTACTGTAGCTAATCAGTCTAATACTAATTATAACGGAACATATCAAGTTACTGGTATAACTAGTACCACACAAATCACCGTACCGTTTCAACCACTGCTTGCTCCAGGCATGGTCATTAGTACATCAACTACTGGGGCAGTTGTACCTCCTTACACAATTATTCAAACAATTGATGCAGCTAATTCAGGCGGAAATACTATATTCACAGTTAGCCCAGCTTGTTGGTTGCCTGCTGGCTCTGTTGTAACTGCTACACAATATAATACTGTTGTAGGCGTAACGCCAGCAACAGGTGGTAGTGGTTATACATTAGGTGATACTATTACTGTTAGTTTCTCTGGCGGATTAAATCAAGGTAGCGGACGTAACGCCGCTGGATCAGCTACTGCCAATGCTGACGGCACTATTACAATTACTGTAGTAGACCAAGGATTTGGTTATACAAACATTATTCCAACAGTTAGTATCTCCGGCGGCACAGGAACTCCTCCATTGGTAACAGCAATTTTATCATCAAATCCAACTTATAATACTACATCATTAAGTGGCAATACAACCACTCAAATGACATTGTTGTATCCAACTGACCCTGGAACTAGTGGTATTAGCACAAGTGTTCAGGCAAGTGGTAATCAGGTTTTTGTTAATACTATTTCTAATTTAGTCGTAGGCGATCCAATTATATTCAGTGGTACAACTTTCAGTAATATTGTAGCAGGTACAACTTACTATGTATTAACTACTAATGCTAATAGTGGTAATCCGTATGTTACAATAACTGTTAACCCTCCACCAGGAAACGCATTATGGACTGGTGCTAGTCAAACAACATTTACTGTTCTAGCTTCGGGTACTGCTACAGGATCAATGACATTCTATAGTCCAGCATGGGGACTTGGCGCTACTGTTAATGTTTCTAATGCTTCGACTACTACCTCTGGTAGCATTAACTCTAGTGTAACAACTATTAACGTTGCTAGCACAAGCGGGTTCCCAACAACTGGTACAATTTTAATTGATTCGGAAGTAATCACATATGGCGGAGTAACTGGTACAAGTTTCACAAGTTGTACACGTGCATCTCAAAGTACAACGGCAGCTAGCCATAATAGTAGTGCTACTGTATATTTGGTTCCAACTGTAACACCTGTTACAGCTAATGGTATTACTACTTACAGTGTAACATATACATTAAGTTCAAGCACAAGCATTGTACAAGGCAACTATTATAGAATTAATAACAATGCTGTTAGTTTGTATAACGGTTACTGGCCAACAACTACTTCAACACAATCTACAAATAGTTTAACATTAACATATCAGTTTAATCCTGGCCTATATAGTGCTACTACAACTTATGTTATGACTAAAGAAGCTACTAGTGCTACAAGTAGTATTTTAGGTATCACTAGACCATTTAATTCTATTAGTTCGACAATCTTGCGAGCTGGTTATGCAGGTGATACAAGTGGACAAATTACTGTACGTATTAGTACTTGCCGTGCTACAGGACATGACTTCTTAGATATTGGTACTGGTGGATTTGATACTACTAACTATCCAAACCAAATTTATGGTAACCCAGCAATACCAGCAGACTCAAGTAGACAAGTTGTTGAAGAAACTGTAGGCCGCGTATTCCACGTGTCAACAGACGAAAACGGTATTTTCCGAGTAGGTCGATTCTTCCAAGTTGACCAAGGTACTGGTACTGTTACATTTGCGGCAAGTATTGCGTTGAGTAACTTAGACGGTTTAGGATTCAAGCGCGGTGTTGTTGTAAGTGAGTTCTCAACAGACTCAACAATGACTGAGAACGCTACTGATATTGTGCCGACACAATCAGCTATTCGCGGATTTGTTGATTTACGATTAGGTTTAGACTACGGTGGTAATCCAATCGGAACCACACAGTTAATTGGTCCTGGCTACATGGCACTAAGCGGTGCACTAGCTATGAAAGGAAACTTAAACGTTGGTAATAACTATATCAGCAACTTAGGTATGCCTACAACAAGTACTAGTCCAACTGATGGTGCTAACAGAAATTATGTAGACACTAACGTTTCAAGCATTAACAGTTTATTCAAACTTAAAGATGTTAATACACAAGCTACCGCTACCTATGTAAGCGGAAGTAGTGCTACAATAATTGTAAGTAATTTAGTTGGTTCATTCGTAGCAGGACAAACTCTTAGCTACACAGGAGGAAGTGATTTTACAGGCCTTACTGTAGTAAGTTGGTCACCAATTGGCTCTAATTGGTCTGTTGTACTAAGTGGCGCTCCTAGTTCATTTGCTGGATTAACTGGAACTACAGTAATTACATTCTCAAGTCTTGCTAATGGCAACTACTTGATTTATGATTCAACTGCTAGTGCTTGGAAAAATATTGCTTTACCAACAGGTGATATTAACATTACCTACACAAGCACCTCAAACACTAGTGGAACTTTAACTACTGCTATTCAAGCTAATAAGATTACTAACGCAATGGTTAATAGTAGTGCGGCTATCGCACAAACTAAACTATCGTTATATCCAACACAAGCTATATCAAGTTCAGGTTCTTCGTTTACTAGTCCGGTTGGCCAATCAGGTACTAACTTAGGTCTTGCTAGTTTTGATAGCAAATACTTTACAGCAACAAGTGGTTGGGTAAGTTTAGTGTCTAGTAGTTCAACATCAACTGGTATAGGTTACGATAAACTTCGTTATGTATCTAGTGGTGCTATACTAGGTAACTTAACTGGAAGCGCAACTACTGTTCAGGAAATTACAGCAGGATCAGTTGTTAGTTCAGGTGATGGTATTAAAAATGCTAACTTTCCTTATACTAGTGCTATCAGTCTTGGTTTAATGACTGTAACCTATGATGGATCAAACACTTCTAATAACCAGTATACAATTACTCCTGTTAGTACTGTAAGTGCCGCTGGCGCTGTTCTTAAGGCAGACTCAAACGGCAACGTGGATGTAGGCGGATTAAAAATCGCAGGATACCCAACTAGCTCAACTGGTACTATACTAAGTGTTAATACAACTAGTTTAACATTGTCATTGACAACTCCAGGTAATCAAACATTCATTACTGCAGTTGGTAACAGCACAAGTAACACTACAATTACTACTACTGGTACATTAGATACTAGCAATGGTACATTAAAAGCTACAGCTATAACAACTGGAGCTGCCGCAACTAGTGGTAGTCTAGTCGGTACATGGGCTGTTCAAAGTAGTAGTACATTAGATGTAACATTGGGTACATTAAAATCAATTACCCTAACATCTGGAGCATCTGGTACAGGCGGTAGTATAACTGGCCAGTGGGCATTGACTTCCGGCAGTCAGTTAGATGCTACATTAGGTACACTAAAATCTACTACATTGACAGCAGGTTCAAGTTCAACTAGTGGATCAATCACTGGTTTATGGACTGTGACTGGTAGTTTATCTATGTCTGGTTCTAGCGGATTTAGTATGGGAAATGGTATACTAGATGCTAGTGGTGGTACATTAAGAACTATAACATTAAGCACTGGTGGTAGCGGTGTGTCAGGAACTGTTACTGGTACTTGGTCTGTTAATAGTGGTAGTACATTTGTAGCAACAACTATACAAAATCAAGCTAACAGCGCAACTATTACATCTACAAGTAATAACACACCAAGTCAAATTATATCACGCGATAGCAATGGTGACTTTAGTGCTCGTTATGCTAACTTAACTTATGTTAATACTTCAGACGATACTTCAACTAGTGCCGCTATAACTGGTATAATGAGTAAGAAAGGCGACAACTATCACAGAACAGCTAGTGCTGCACAAGTTGCAGCGTTTATTAGTGGACAAACTTTCCAGGCTGGAAGTATTGCTAACCAATCTAATAGTGCTACAATATCAGCTACAGTATCTAGTAGTTTAGCAAATACAATCTTATTAAGAGACGCTTCAGGTAATGGTTATGTTAATACAGCTTATGTAACCGGTTTATATGCCAATAACGGTGGAAGTGCAGTTGTTAGTGGAACATGGACACTAAGTGGTGGAGCAAGTTTCCAAGCAACCTACGCTGACTTGGCAGAGTATTATGAAGGTGACCAAGAATATGAATCAGGTACTGTGCTAGTGTTTGGTGGCGATAAAGAAGTTACTACAACTAATCAAATCAATGATACCCGTAGTGCTGGTGTAGTAACAACTAACCCAGCGTATACTATGAACCAGGAACAAAAAGGTATTAAAGTTTGTATAGCACTTGCTGGTCGTGTTCCATGTAAGGTTGTAGGTCGTGTTAAGAAAGGTGATATGTTAACCACTAGTGCTACACCTGGATATGCTGTTAAGGCATTAAATCCAACATTAGGTAGTATTATTGGTAAAGCATTAGAAGACAAAGACTACGGCGAAGCTGGAGTCATACAAGTTGCCGTAGGGAGAGTATAATGGCTGTTCAATTAATCAACACAGGGTCAAACCCAAACGACAACAGTGGCGACACGCTACAGTTAGCGTTTAACAAATGTAATCATAACTTTGGAGAACTATATGCTAGCTTAGGCAGTGGTGTAGTTCCAAGTCCTAGTGTAAGCGATGCTAATAAGTTATTAGTAGTTAATTCTAGTGGAACTGGATATCAGTTAAGCGTAGGATCTTTTGGTAATGCTAATATTACTGTGAGCGCGACACCCCCAGGATCACCGGCTACCGGCGATTTATGGTTTGACGATTTAGGTGGAAGACTTTACATTTATTACGGTGATGGTAGTGGAAATCAATGGGTTGAAACTAGTCCACCATTACTTAATTTCAAATTAGTTCCTCCTACACACGCTGTTGGAGCACCCGGCGATGCTGCCGGAGAGTGGAGCGCAGACTATAATTACTATTACTATTGTACAGCAACTTATACAGGTAACAGTGACCCTATCTGGCGCAGAATAGCATTTGACACAAACAACAGCTGGTAATCACTATGACAACAATTTCATTTCCAAATAGCCCTACAACTGGCCAACGATATACAGCCGCAAACGGTGTAACATACGTTTGGGATAACGAAAAATGGCAAAGTGAAGCCAGTACGTTTGGCACTGGAATGAATTATGTACTACCTCCTGCTAGTAATAGTCAGTTAGGTGGCGTTAAGATTGGTGCTAATATCAGTGTTGATGTTAACGGAGTTATCAGTGTACCTACACAAACACAAGTAGACTGGAATGAAACTAATGCCGCAAGTTTGGATTTTATTAAAAACAAACCTACTATCGTAACGCCTATACAAAGTGACTGGACTCAAGCTAACAATTTAAGTTTAGATTATATTAAAAATAAACCTAGTATTCCGCAGTTACCGGCAAATGCTTCGGGATATTTACGTAACAACGGTACTGGCACACTTAGCTGGGGAAGTATTAGTGCTAACCAATTAACTAATGGAAGTTACACAGCAAGTCTAGGTTCTGATGGTGTGTTTACAGCTTCGACAGTATCTGCCGGCGGAGTAATTGTTACTGGATCGATAACTATACCCAATAATGGGCAAGCTGGAAGTATTTTATCAGCCAACGGCAAAGGTAACATTTATTTCGAAACTGATAATAGCCTTAATTTTATTGTTAACGCTACCTATCAACATATATTCAATGCCGATGGAACTGTAGTATTTGGTGGCGGATATATATTCCCTAACACACAGGGAACTAGCGGACAAGTTTTAGTTTACGATCCAGCCGGTAATGGTGACTATACAATGCGTTGGAGAGATCAATCTTCTACAACAAGTACATTGGTCAATGGTAGTTACACAGTTAGTCTAGGTAATGATGGTAAGTTTCAAACCAACAATACTACTGTTACCAGCATTGATTTAAGAGATTCTACAGGCCGCGGTTTTTATACAGGTAGTGACGGTTATACGCTAAGAAGTAATAATAGTGATAACTGGATATTTGGCACAGGTGGTAGTCTAACATTCCCAGACAATACACAACAGACTACAGCGTATCCTGGAACTAAAATTGGTGGTGCTATCAATATTGGTACAACAAGCAGTAATATCTTTATACCAAACACAAACGACCAAGCACTAGGATTAATAAACAGTCTAGCTGGTGTTTATATTGAAGCAGGAACTCCTCAAAAAGTTTGGCAATTTAATACAGATGGTACTTTAACGTTCCCAGATACTAGTGTACAGTCTACAGCATGGACTGGTACAGTCGCATACTCTAGTGTAACTGGAACTCCAACTATTCCTTCTGCTTTTCCAAGCGGTGGTATTATCATGTGGTCTGGCTCACAAGCAAGTATACCATCAGGTTGGGTTTTGTGTAACGGTTCGAATGGGACTCCAGACTTGCGTGATAGATTTGTTATAGGTGCTGGTAATAATTATTCTGTTGGAGCAACAGGCGGCAGTAAAGATGCTATTGTTGTTTCACATACACATAGCATCACAGATTCTGGTCACGTACATTACATATCTGGAGCATCAAAAGACGACGGTAACTTCTCTGGTTCTGGCGGTAATACACAGGACTGGGGCTTATATGCTGACGCAGGATCTTATTCATCAAATGATCCATTACATAGCTATGGTCGTAATTCAGCTTCAGCAACCACAGGAATATCAGTTAATAGCACAGGCGCAAGTGGTACAAATGCTAATTTACCACCGTACTACGCCCTGTGTTTTATCATGAAGACTTAATCGGTAAATATACTAAAGAGAGCAAATTATGACAACACCACAAATACAACAAATCAATTTAGGTAACTATGCTAACGACGGCACAGGTGACGATTTACGCACCGCGTTTCAAAAAGTAAACAATAATTTCAATGTATTGTACGGAGAAGCCGCTGTTAGTAGTGCTGTAAATTTAGGTACTGGCACTGGCATTTTTGCTGACAAAAATAATTCTACCCTTAATTTAGAATTTAAGACTCTAAAAGCTAACAACGATGGAAGTATTGTAATTACCAACGATGCTAGTAGTATTACACTACAAAGCATTACAAGAGTAGCCAGCGATACAAGTCCAGCACTAGGTGGAAATTTAAACTTAGAAGGATTTAATATTGTAGGCGGCGGAGATGTAAGGACTAGTGTATGGGGCATAGATATTCGTATTTTAAATGCCACTGTTGAATTCTTAATACAAACTGGAAATAGTAATATAGATGCTGGCACTATTTCAAATCCAACTGGAAGCGAATCTGGTTCAGCGGCCTACACATTGGATATGGGGCCGTTTGTAAATCCTCTAGGCGGTGCTGTAGCATCAAACGTATTAGATTTTGGAAGTTTTTAAAATATGCCATTAACAGTATGGACACAACCGAGTGGGTATTCGTTTGGAACACATTACGCCGAACAACCGCTCGATCTAGCATTGCCTGTTACTAATGATTCCGGAGTTACTTATAAAATAATTTCAGGAGCATTACCAGATAATGTGTTTCTTGTTGGCAATCATTTAATAGGAAGTCCATTTGTTCTTAAAAATAAATTGTCCTACAGTTTTTGTATACGTGCTAGTTTAAACGGACAAATTAGCGATAGAACATTTACTATGAATTTGTTGGAAGTTAACATTCCAACGTTTATCACTCCCGAAGGACAAATACAACAACTTTATGTATTGGATCAAACTTACGTAAGTTATCAATTAGATGCGTATGATTTAAATGAATCGGGTGTATTAAATTATTTTATTGCCAGCAATGATGGTAATTTACCTCCCGGATTAACTCTTAGTTCTACTGGATTAATTTCTGGTTACATAGAACCAAACTACAGTATATTACCAACAACAGGTAGTGGTAATTATGATGCTAGTATATTTGATCAAATTGGTTACGACTTTGGTCTAGTCAGTACTAACGGATTTGACGATTATTCATATGACGATGTGTTTTTTGATTACTCTATTCCGACACAAGGATTAATAACGCTTAGTGCTAATTACCAATTTCGTGTTACACTAACTGATGGTATTAATAGTACACAAAGAATTTTTAGAATATTTGTAGTAGGTAACGATGAATTCCGTGCTGACTCAACTGCCCTTAATGGTTTCATGGACGGTTTCACAGCTGACGCAACTTATATTCGTAAACCATACTGGGTCACTAATGCCAACTTAGGTGTGTTTAGAGCTAACAATTATGTTACTATTCCTGTAGCATTATACGATAACAATTACGTAACATTCAGAGAAGAGCTTACTAATCAGGAAGTTTATACAAACGCACATCAAGTAACGCCATTTGATAATATTTTGGGTAGCCATACAGTTACTATTACTAATACTGTGGGAACTCCTGTAGCCGGACAATGGTTCGGTTTAGAATACTATGTTACAAACGCAACAGGTACTGCTTATAAAATTAATAATGTGGCTGTATTAGGCACCAATAGTTATAGACTTACTATAGATACTGCTTTAGAAAATGCTATCGACAATGGTACTCCTTTTTACATTGGATCGTTAAGCACATTGCCAACTGGATTATCTTTCGATGTCCAAAGCGGTGACTTGTTTGGTATCGTTCCTTATCAACCTGCTATTACTAAAACATTTACATTTACACTAACTGCTTCAAGATATGGTACTAAACAAGATTATGTAAGTAATAGTAGAACTTTTACTGTTACAATTATAGGTGAAATTAACAGTATTATTACTTGGCAAAGTCCTAGTAACTTAGGTTCTATTCCAGCGGATTACGTGTGTACCTTATCAGTTAATGCTACGACAAATATTAGCGGAGCAACTATAATTTACAATTTAACTGGTGGGAAACTTCCTCCCGGATTAACATTAAATCCAGATGGTGAAATTATTGGCACCGTAAATCAGTTTTATAATAGTTTGTCCGGTGAGAAAGGATTGATTACCTTCGGTACTACAACTTTTGATCAAGGTACAACTACCTTTGATAGAACATACACGTTTACAGTAACAGCTAGTGATCAGTTTGGTTATAATACAGTACCTAAACAATTTACAATTAATATCACAACTCCTAACACACAATTATACAGCAATATAACAGCTAGACCATTTTTAAACAGTACACAAAGAAGTGCTTGGCAAAACTTTATCAACGATACTAGTATCTTTACACCAGACAGCATTTATAGAACTAATGACAGCAACTTTGGTATACAGACTAGTATGAGTATGTTAGTTTACGCAGGTATACAAACTGAACAAGCGGCTGCCTATGTTGGAGCAATGGGGTTAGGCGTTAAAAAGAAACGCTTTATATTCGGTGATATTAAAACTGCAGTGGCTGTAGACCCTAATACAAAATTGCCAGTATACGAAGTTGTATATATTCAAATGATAGATCCATTAGAACCTAACGGAAAACATTTACCTCTAATTGTAAAAACTCCAACCTTGGAGCCAGAAACTATTACTGTCGACGATAGCAATTCAATTTGGTCCGATTTAAACGCAGATTTAAGTGCCGATGCGCCAACTGCTGTTCGTCCAGATTATAACATTACTATTGACAGTACTGGCTATTTGGTAAGCAATCCTAACACAGACGAGTATTTTCCTAGCAGTATTACTAATTGGAGAACTAGATTAAGTGCTGTTGGTACTACAGAACGCGATTATTTGCCGTTATGGATGCGCAGTATTCCATCAGGGCAAAAAGCAGAGTTAGATTATGTATTAGCAGTTCCATTGTGTTTTTGTAAACCAGGAACTGCTAGTACCATAGCATTGAACATTAAATTTAGTGGGTTTGATTTCAAAACCATAGATTACACCATAGACAGATTTACAATAGATTCTGTCACAGGATACGTAGGTACTAAATACCTTGTATTTAAAAATGATAGGATAACCGTATGACCAGTCAAATAAATTATTCAGCAGTGATAGCAACTTACCCAGTAGCTGGGCAGGATAATGACAGCCAAGGATTCAGAGATAACTTTACTGCTATACAAGCAGGCTTAACTGTGGCCGCTAATGAAATTACTAATCTTGAAAATAGTTCTGTATTAACAAGCGTATTAGGATCAAGTCCACCTGTTCCTGTAGTAAATGATTTATTGGGTAGCACAATCCACAATGGTCTACATAGTCAACTAAATGGTGTATTTTATAATGCTGGTGTTGTGACCGGTTTAGTTAATATTAATATTGACAATGGTCCTATACAAAAATTCACATTAAGTGGTAACACAGTTCTTAATTTTACCAATTGGCCGCCAACAGGTGCGTATGGTGTTATTCGTATTATGTTAGTAACTGATCATTCAAATACATATACAGCTAATTTTAGTACTGCTAACTCGGGCACTATAAAGCGAGCTACAGGATTTACCTTACCAGTATCAGTTAACAGTACCGGCACATACGAGATAATCGAAGCCTGGAGTGTGGATCACGGTACTAATGTGTTTATTAAGAGTATTGGTGAATATTAATGCATCCTTTATTAGGCAATTTAGACAGTCTTAAAGATAACGAGCTTGAACAAAAGATTTTTGATTTAAGCAAAAAATACTTTATGACTAATAATCCAGAAGTACAAGGCCAAATGGTTATGGTTTTGAATGGATTAAAAGAAGAAATGAGCAAACGCAGACAAGCTCAATTAGCCAGTTTGATGGCAAATAGAGATAAAACACTTGACAAACTAATCAAAGTCAGTTAAACTATGCGCTATGCGCTTAGATAAATTCGGTAATCCTATTTTTAATTCACAAGATATATTCAAATTCCTTTATCAAGGAAAGTTAACTAGCCTCAAAGATCTCACGGTAGACTATACCGAAGATATAGAGCAGTTAGAGCAAACTGCTGGATTTACTTTTCAAAGGTTTGATGAACAATTACAATCCATAGATATCGCTGATTTCGATTCTGCGCTACAAAGCGATTGGTTTATGCCTCCAGAATATAGAGATTTTGACGTTAAAGAATGGTGCTTATCACGCTGTACTACAGACGAACAGATTAAACGTGTGGAAGCCGAAATAACAGCATATGAAGAACGAGGCATGATTCCATTACTACAATGGACCAAACATTTTGTAGATACTTGTAACAACAACGGTATTGTTTGGGGTGTAGGGCGGGGATCTAGTGTAGCCAGTTTTGTACTATTTTTGCTGGGCGTACACCAAATAGATTCAGTCAAATATAATTTAGACTGGCAGGAATTCCTGAGATAAGTACTAATATAATCCAAGGAGATTAATATGGCAATGAAAGAAACAGCCCGTCAAGTATATCGTACCGCACGAGGTAAAGAAGTTGATATGGGCAGACTAATACAACAAAATGAACTAGCTATTGCGGTTGGCAATGCTGGCGTCAATGCTCGTGGCGATAAACTAGGCCCGGGCGGACAAATTATCAAACGTAGAGAAGAGTTACAAACTCCAAATTCAATCCCTGAACAAATTAGTGTTCGTCAACCAGCTGTAGCAGATGTTGCTCCTACTACAGTTCCACAAATGTCAGGTCCTGTTACACTTCCTACTAAAAAGGATGTGTCAGATCAAGATCCGGAAGGAAACGAGTAATGGATTTACAAAGTATCGGACGTGAAGGAATCAAGCCCAAGGTATACGGAAAAGTAATTCCACTCAAAGATAATGTTCTTATCACTGACATGGATTTCGGTGAAAGAAAACTTGGTATGTTTGTATTGCCAAGTGATGATGGTAAATCAGAAGGTATCCGACATCGTTGGGGCCGTGTATGGGCTATTGGTCCACAACAAAAAGACGTCAAAGTTGGAGATTGGATTTTGCTCGAACACGGTCGTTGGACACGCGGTGTCACTGTTGTTGAAGAAGATGGAACTGAAATTGTCATTCGCCGAGCAGACTTGAACGCAATTTTAATGGTTAGCGATGAGAAGCCTGACGAAAATTATATGAATACTCAAGGCACTCATTCAAAAATACAACACCAAGAATGGGATCCAGCGCAGTTTGCCGGTCCACAGTTTTAATTAAATCTACCAAACTACTACAGGACTATTGACTAGTCCTGTTTTCACCTGTATAATTTACAAAACAACTAAGGAATATTATGATTGAATTATGGGTTGACAAATATCGTCCTAAAAGCATGGATGGGTATGTTTGGCGTGATAACGCACAAAAACGTCAAGTAGAAAGTTGGATTAAAGACAAGAGTATTCCACACTTGTTGCTAAGTGGTACTCCTGGCATTGGTAAAACTACAATGGCAAAAATCCTAGTAAATGAAATCGGTATTGAAGATGCGGATGTGTTAGATGTTAATGCGTCACGTGAAACTGGTATTGATTTTATTCGTAATAAGATTGTTCCATTTATCAGTAGTATCGCATGGGGTCCGTTTAAAGTAGTACTGTTAGACGAAGCGGATCGTCTAAGTCCACAAGCACAAGACTCGTTAAAAGGTATTATTGAAGAATATAGTGCCTATGCTAGATTCATCCTTACTTGTAATAATCCTAACATGGTTGTGCCAGCGTTACATAGCCGTTGCCAACAATTCCATTTTACTAAATTGGATCAAACAGAGTTTACAGCTCGTGCGGCAACCGTTTTAGTATCAGAAAACATTGAATTTGATTTGGATACCTTAGATGTATACGTAAGTACCACATACCCAGATTTACGTAAATGTTTAAATTTATTACAACAAAACACCAGCGAAGGTAAGTTGTTTAGCCCACAGAAAGAAGATGCTGGTAGTTTAGACTATAAATTTGAAATGGTTGAGCTATTTAAAGCAGGTGAAATTACCAAGGCTAGAAAACTACTGTGTAGTAAAGCTCGTCCAGAAGAAATGGAAGAAATTTATCGTTGGCTATACAACAATGTTGCTATCTTCGGTGATGACGCAACACAGGACAAAGCTATCCTTATTATTAAACAAGGACTAGTGGATCATACATTAATCAGTGATCCAGAAATCAATCTAGCGGCAACACTAATCCGCTTATCACACTTAAAATAAAAAAGGGCCACTAGGGCCCTTTTTTTACATCACTTATTCTCCATAAACCGCTAACACCTCCTTCACGGCATTATGGCGTTCGATGTCTTTGTTATCAAATCGAATAATATCGATATGTTCCAAATATTCCTTTTGTTCGAGTAGATTGCAAAAATCAATCAGACCATTATCGCTCAATCGGTCTGCTTGTGCTAAGTCCCCAGTAACGACCATTTTACTACCTTCGCCTAAACGAGTTAGTAACATTTTCATTTGGTTAACTGTTGCATTTTGCATTTCGTCTGCAACTATATATGCGTTTTTGAATGTGCGGCCTCGCATATAGGCCAGTGGGCTTATCTCAATAACACCTTCCTCTAGCATTTTAGCTATTTCTTTAGTTTGATAGTATTCGCCCAAGACGTCAAATATAGGTCTTGTCCATGGTGCCATCTTTTCATTTAAGTCACCTGGTAAGAAGCCTAAATCCTCATCTACGGACACGGCGGGTCTTGTTACCACGATTTTATCAACTTTACCTTCCTGAAACAGTTTAATACCAAACTGTACAGCTAACATGGTTTTACCCGTGCCAGCAGGACCAATAGCAAGCACTATGCTAGTGGATTCCTCATATAATTTGGTGAGATAAAGTTTCTGATTAGCGTTACGTGCTTGAATTGTCACACGTTGCTTTTTTGCCGGAAGATACGGCTGGAAATCAATGATATTAACTTCTGATGTAAAACGCTTTTTCACTCGTTGTTTACTCATTAAAGTTGCTCCTACTTTAAGGTTAAAGTAAGACTTGTAGTGACCGCCCTGATAACTACAGAGGTCCTACACTATTATTTAACGAATACACAGAAATATAAACTGTTACGTTATGATTTTGAACCAGCTAAATAAGTATAGAGGAACCTATCATGCACCACGATATTTTAGACGTAATACGCAATATAGACGAGCTATATGAAAACAACAGCAGTTTGGCTGTGTTAAAGGACTTTGAACGAGTCCTAGATGAGATGGATATGTACGTCTACGAAAACTGGGAAGACGGCGAATTAGCCTATGGTCCTAAAGTAGACCGCCATTGGATTACTGCTGGTTTTATGTGGGAACGTGAAAAAATGCCTAACCCTGTAGCCGCAAAACGTCTAACAGAACTAGGCTGTAAAGTTACATATCAAAAGAGCCACTTGTTAGAACCACGTAAGATTCGTACACACGAAGATATTCGTCCAGGTACAAAGAAAGGACATCTTGATCGTAAGCCTATTTGGATTGTAGAAATTACAATGCCGAAGAAAATAGCCTTTGATATCTACAAAGGTTACATGGACAAGATGAAGAACGAAAATAAACAAGAAGAAGGCGCACCCACTCAAGGAACTGCTCCGCAAGGCGCACCAGCTCCTACACCACCAGCAGGTTCTCCACCAGGAGCGGCAGCAGGCGGAGCTGCAACAGGCGCAGGCGCACTTCCAACACCAGGAGCGGCAGCAGGAGCTCCAGTATGAGTTTAAATGAAAGTTTACAAGCAAACGATCTAAGAGAACTTGTTAAAAATGTTTTTGAAGTAGACAATTTTAAAAGTAAAATTGGTCGAGACGAAGATGTTGTTACATTAAGTTTTACAGTTGACCAAGAAGATCCTGCTAAAGATTTAGAACACTTCTTTGAAATGGGCTATAGCTTTATACTCGACGCAGATTGTAGTTCGGGAGAAACTGACGATGGTACTTATAAGGTGTACGTTGAAATAGAACGCACACGTCATATCGCCGATCAAATAATGGAAATTATTGAAGGCGTAAAAAAGCTAACTGGCATAGAAGATATGCGCTTTCGCTATTTTAAGAACTTTAAAAGTCATTCCGCAACATTAGAAAATTTAAAAAATATTATTCCTTCTGATAAAGAATCCTATGACATTGCCACAGAACGTAATCAGTTAGATAATTTCCAAGAATTTTTTAAGAACAGTTACGCAGACGAAATTAAATTACTCGATGAAAGTATTAGTTTTAAACGCATTTATAGCGGAACTGTAACATTTAAGATAGTAAATAGTGATAGTAAACAAGACGTATATGAAAGTATTAAAGGCCCTATAATTTTAGAAACTAAAAACATGGCAGAAGTTATGTTCTTAACTAAAGTTATTGGTAACTATAATATTAATAAAATCGGTAACAAATTTATATTTGAAAATAACGGCTGGGCCGTTGCTTTAGAAAGGATACAATAATGGCAGATTTTACATTTGATTTTAGTTTAGCAAAGTGTCAAGCAATATTACAAAATAATCAGTATAGCGAACATTGGCACGAAGCATTGTGCAAAATTCTTCCTGACTACGATATCAATACACCAGAGCGTGTAGCCTGTTTCTTAGGACAAACTATGGTTGAGTCAGCAGGCTATACTGCTATTATCGAAAACTTAAACTATCGTCCAGAAACATTGATGAAAGTATGGCCACACTATTTCCCAACAATGGAAGTAGCACAACAATACGCACACCACCCAGAACAAATTGCTAACAGAGCATACGCTAATCGCATGGGCAATGGTCCAGAAGAAAGCGGCGATGGCTGGAAATTCTGCGGACGTGGATTAATTCAATTGACAGGCAAGAGTAATTACGAAAAATTTGCTGAAAGTATTGATACACCATTAGATGATGTTCCAGAATTTTTAACAACATTTGAAGGTTGTGTACAATCAGCTTGCTGGTTCTGGGAAGCTAATAATCTTAATGCCCTAGCAGACAACGGTGATGTTCTAGGACTAACTAAAAAGATTAATGGCGGTACATTAGGTCTAGCGGAACGTCAACAGCACACAGCCAACGCACATCAAGTACTACAAGGTTAATCATGTTTAATTGGTTAATAGAACAAGCATTAGGAACATTGCCTACGTGGATATGGCCTGCTGTAGCGGGAGGTGCAACTGCTGTTTATTTCTTAGCTCATATTATCGGTAGCTTTCCTAATTTTAAACCCTACGCCTTGTTTATTAAACCTGTTGCGTTTATATCGATTTTATTAGGTGTGTTTATGTATGGTGGCGCTGGAGTCACTGAAATACTTCAAGCACAAATTAAAGAACAAGAAGCTAAAATTGCCGTAGCACAACAAGCTAGCTCAGATGCGAATACCGCAGTTCAAACTAAAATTGTAACTCATACAAAAGTAATTCACGATACACAGGTTGTATACAAAGAAAGAATTAAAGAAGTTGAAAAGAAAATTGACGCCGATTGTAAAGTGGATCCGGAAGCTATTAGTATATTAAATGGTGCGGCAAAGAACCCGCTAGGAGCGACCAAATGAAACAATTATTAATTGCGACATTAGTTGTATTATTAGCTGGATGCTCTAGTGTTACTGGTCCTAAAATGACAATGACTTGGCCCGACACGCCACCAGATCTTAAAGTTGCATGTCCAGATTTAGATCAAGTAGATCCTAATACAACGAAACTTAGTGATGCGTTGAATGTAGTTACAGCAAATTATAGCCAGTATTACTTGTGTAAAGATAAGGTAGATAACTGGTTAGATTGGTATAATACTCAACAGAAGATTTATAACAGCGTGAAATAAATACGTATATAAAGACAAAGGAGCGAACAATGTCAGAAAAGAAAGATAGTAACTGGATGCAACAACTGTGGCGTCCTATGATGGGTTGGATGTATATGCTTATCTGTTTACTAGACATGGCAGTATTTCCAGTGCTATGGGCACTTTGGCAAGGTGTTAATCATGTGCCTATTACACAATGGAATCCGTTAACACTACAAGGTGCCGGGTTGTTCCATATTGCAATGGGTGCTGTATTAGGTATTAGTGCGTTTGGACGTACACAAGAAAAACTAGCAGGAACCGCGGCTAACCCAACTGCTACAAGTCAAACAATGACAAACAACACTAATATGTCTGGAGTTCCAGCAGGAATGTCAGGCGGAATGGGTGGTATGGGTGGAGGTTTCGGTGGAAGCACTGGCGGATTTGGAGGAGCATCAAGTGGCGGATTCGGTTCATCAATGGGCGGCGGCTCAACATTTGGCGCACCTGCGTCAGGCGGATTCGGAGCACCAACCGGTGGCTTTGGTTCATCAACACCATCTACAGGCGGCTTTGGAAGCACACCTAGTTCAACTCCAACGTCGGGAGGATTTGGATCGGGTTTTAATAGCGGGTCTGGAGCGACACCCGATACACCAGCATTAAGCTCGAAAGGTCATAAAGTCGTTCCAGCAGTAGACCAACCAGCACTATAAGGATATCATTATGAAAAAGTTTTTAATCGCATTAAACATTGTAGTTTGGAGTTTAGTTTGTTTTGAAGTAGCACACGCTGAAGTAAAGAAAGCGCCTCCTACAGCAAGCAAACCAGCTAAAAAAGAAGTCAAGCATCATAAAAAAGCTGAAGGTACTGAAATAGCAGGTACTAAACCAGATACAGTTGTTCCTAAAAAGAAAAAGTAAACAACTCAAAAACTTGACAGGCTCCAAGTAAGATAGTATAATTACTATTATTATTTGGAGCTTTTTTACGACTATGACTGATTATTACCAAACACTGGGTGTTAGCGAAAATGCTAGCCCGGACGAAATAAAGAAAGCATATAGAAGTTTGGCTAATAAACATCATCCAGATAAGGGTGGTGATCAAGCTAAATTCAAAGACATTAGTGTTGCTTATGAAAATCTAAGCGACCCACAAAAGAAAGCCGAGTACGATCAACAGCGTATGTACGGTGCTGGACCACAATTCCATTTTAATACTGGCGGCGGGTTTGACCCATTTGGTCAGATGTTTGGTCAAGGACATCCGTTTGCGGATATATTCGGCAATATGAGAGGCGGACATCCACATCAGATACGCCGCAATAAGGATTTAAACATTCAGTGTCAAGTTAGTTTTTACGACAGTTATACTGGTAAACAACTTGAAGCTAATTATAGATTGCCTAGCGGACGTAATCAAAATGTTGTTATCAATGTACCAGCCGGTATACAAAACGGAGATACTATCCGTTATAGCGGACTAGGAGACGATAGTGTTCCCAATGCTCCACGAGGTAACCTTAATGTAACAATTATAGTTCACCCTGATGCTAAGTTTAATCGACAAGGAGATGATTTATATACTACTATAGATATTACACCTATCGAAGCAATGATTGGTACTAGAAAAACTATAAAAACTATTTCGGGTGATAGCATTGATTTAGAAATACGTGCTGGTGTCGAGTCCGGTGTTGAATATGCTAGTAATGGAAATGGATTTCCAAATGTAAATAATGGTATTAAAGGAAGGTTCGTAACTGTGGTTAATATTAAAACACCAGCTGTTACCAATCCATTACTAGTAGCAGAACTTAGAAGACTCAATGATGCAATTAATCAAACATCCTAATCCAATATTAAAACAAAAAGCAGTACCGTGGGATTTTACAAATCACACCGATGCCGAATCAATTGAACGTGAAATGATTGAGTTCATGAAGGCTAACAACGGCATTGGGCTTGCCGCTAATCAAATAGGTCTAGCACGACAATTATTTGTAATGCGTACAACAGATGGAAGAGAATTTGGCGCATTTAATCCTACAATACTAACCGGTGAAGACGAAGTCAAAGGCGAGGAAGGTTGTTTAAGTTTTCCAGACCTTTGGTTAGATGTTCCACGTTATCAAAAAATTACTGCCATGTATCTTGACAATACCGGAGAAAAGCGTATAATAGAACTTGAAGGCATCGACGCTAGATGTTTCCAACATGAGTTAGATCATTTAGACGGAGTATGTTTTACAGATAGTTTAAGTCCGCTAAAGTTAGCATTAGCAATTAAGAAATCACAAAAGAAGAGGAAGAAATAATGGTTGAACCGAGTGACCACTTACAAGCAGTATTTGAAAAGGCAATTGATACTGCTAAAAAAATGCATCATGAATACCTAACAATAGAGCATTTATTGTTTGCCATGATGAATGAAGATTCATTTAGTGGATTAATAGAAGGATTTAATCAATCTTCTTCCCAGTTGAAGAAGGATTTGTTAGACTATCTACAAAATAAATGTGGTGAAATTACTGTACCAGATGTAGTAGTTAAACCTAAAAAAACACAAGCTGTTGAACGTGTACTTAATCGTGCGTTCACACAGGTACTATTCAATGGACGTCAAAAGATTGAACCGACTGATATCTTTATGGCTATGATTGGTGAAAAGCGTAGTTGGGCTGTTTATTATATACAAAAATCAGGTATTGATAAAGACAAGTTTAACGACTACATATCCAATGCTGTGGAAGAAGGTGAAGAAGAAGGCCCACAAGATTCTCAAGGAGATCGTGCGCTCAAGGCATTTACTAGTAATTTAAATGACGAAGTTACTAAGAAGAAGATTGATCCAGTTATTGGACGTATCGACGAATTAGAAAACATTGCTCTGGCATTAGGCCGTCGTAGCAAAAACAATGTAATCTTAGTAGGCGATCCTGGTGTAGGCAAGACGGCTATAGCCGAAGGTTTAGCATACAACATAGTACAGGGCGCAGTCCCAGATTTCCTAAAAGAATACAAAGTTTATAGTTTAGATATTTCAGCTATGTTAGCTGGTAGTAAATATCGTGGAGATTTTGAAGAACGCTTTAAGATGGTTCTAAAAGGATTGGCTAAGAAAGGTAAGACTGTGCTGTTCATCGATGAGGCACATATGATCTCTGGCGCAGGATCTGCTAGCAACTCTGCTAACGATCTTGCTAACATGATGAAACCGGCTCTAAGCAAAGGCAACATTAAAGTTGTGGCAAGTACTACCTGGGAAGAATATCGTAAGCACTTTGAAAAGGACCGTGCGTTAATGCGCCGTTTCCAACGCATTACTGTTGACGAACCAACTATTGAAGTTACTAAGCAGATTCTTAAAGGTATTAAGAAGTACTATGAAGGTTTCCACAATGTTAAAATCCGTGATGATGCTATCGACTCGGCTATCAAGTTGAGTGTTAAGTATCAAACAGACAAGAAACTACCAGACAAGGCTATTGACTTGATTGACGTTGCTTGTTCACGTTTTAATTTGAAAATCTCTGATACCCGTGTAATTGGCGAACGTGAAATTCAATTTGAACTTGCTAAAATGATTCAGATGCCTGAAGAAAAGATCATGGAAACTGAATCTAACAATCTTGCTACACTACAAGAAAACTTACAAACACAAGTATACGGCCAAGATTTGGCACTTACAGAAGTTGTGGATAAGATTATTGTTGCCCAAGCAGGTCTTAAATCAGAAAACAAACCTATCGGATCATTTGTATTCATGGGTCCAACAGGAACAGGTAAAACTGAAACTGCTAAAGCACTTGCTAAACACTTGAGTGTTAAATTGCTACGTTTTGATATGAGTGAGTATCAAGAGAAACATAGTATTAGTAAGTTAATTGGTAGCCCTCCTGGATATGTTGGCTTTGAGGAAAACGCAGGACAGTTAATTACTAGCATTCAAGAGTCACCTAATGCTGTATTGTTGTTAGATGAAATTGAAAAGGCACATCCAGACGTTATGACTGTATTGTTACAAGTTATGGATAACGGTTTTATTACTGGGTCAAACGGGAAGCAAGCTGATTGCCGTAACTTAATCCTTATTCTTACTACTAATGCCGGCGCTCAAACAGCTGAAAAGAATAACATTGGATTTGGATCACAGGAAAAAGACTATAGTGATACAGATTTGAAGAAATTCTTAACTCCAGAGTTCCGTAATCGTTTAGATGGTATTGTTACATTTAACAAGCTAGCCAAAGAAACTATGGTTAAAATTGTTACCAAGTTTATCGATGAACTCAAGGATCAAGTTAAAGAGAAGAGTATTAAAATTAAGATTAACAAAGACGGTATTGAGTGGTTGCTCAACAAAGGCTTTGATAATAAGATGGGTGCTCGTCCGCTACAACGTGTTATTGACAAAGAAATCAAACGTGATCTTGCTAAAATGATGTTGTTTGGTGCGTTAAAGAACGGCGGTACTGCTAGTATCACAGTTGATTCCGAAAACGATAAATTAGTAATTGTCGCTGTTCCAAAAGAAGTTAAAGTTCCTTTGTTAACAGTTGACAGTACAGAAGATTTAGTAAATAGCCCGATCGATGGAATTTAAAACTACAAGACGCTTATTTCGTAACACATATCAGTACAAAATTGTACTGGTATGTGCCGGATCGAGTTTATTTCGTAGAACAGATTTACTGTCAACATTATCTGAATTAAATCAATTGCCTGTTGAAAAGGACAAGATGAGATATCATGCTCATATCAAAAGTCAAGATGATTTAGATTACGCTATTCGTTTAGCAACAGAATTAAACAACATGTCAGATTTCGACCTTAGGGTCGAATCTCCATGGATTAGTATCTACACTAATGATGAAACCTTAGTAAACAAACTAGTTAATTTAGATAACAACCGGGTAAAATATGTTAGTAAACCCGATCCAAATGCTACTTTAGCTACTGGAACTATTGTTATGCCTAAAATGGACTATGAATATCGTGTTACGCTAGGTAAAACTACACAGCCTAACCTTTCGTTTGTTGAATGGGCAGAAACTAGTAAAAAATGTAAACTAACCAAGAGCTGTATTAGAGAATTAGGAAGACCGCGTAGTTGGGGCGGCACACACTTCTATATTACGGGCGATAACAATTTACTATTAGCAAAGATGCATTTAGGCGGAAGCATCGCAAAAGTGGAGCGGATTGTTAAAAACTAAAGCCCAACAAAAGCGATAAATACTCTAACCGCAGAGTCATCTGCTGATATCACGTTACGGGCTTAAAAATGCGAATAAATGAACTATTAGAAAACAAACATTTCAAAGAAGACGATTTTGTACAGAAAAACGGTGAAGGCCGCGAAATAAACTTTGATTTAGCAGAAGATCTTATTCATTTTATGAATCAGGACGACGATGTTTACCGCCGTCATACATATCCAGCAATTGCCAATTGTATGGATAAACTTGAAAGTAAACGTGATCCAAGTATTAACATTTTCAAACCTGCTGTAGAAAACAGCTACAAACTATACGTTAAAAAATTCCCTATACGCGAACTTCCAGATAGTTTAGACGAAGAAATGTGTAAACAAATTTGTGAAAAAATTCACGAAGATGTTATTCAACATATAAATGACGGAAAGTATAAGGAATAATAATGTTTTTACGCGAGCTGTTTGCTAAACCGCAACGCCCATTATTATTAGAGGGCGGTAATATTTGGCCGGAATCAGAAGGATTCGACCAAGCTATCGCACAACATCTAGTAAACGAAACTAACCGTTATCTTAAAAATCTTAAAACTAGTGCTCACGTAATCGGTAGTGCCGCTACACCTACTCCTGGTAAGATCAGCGGTGACTTAGATGTAATGGTTGATGTTACACATTTAATGCAACAGTTAGGCACAACTGATGGCAAAACTACTCGTGTTGAATTAGAAAAATATCTACAACATCAAGGACTAGCAACTAAAAAGACAGGTGTTACTGTACATATATTGTTGCCATACAAAGGTAAATTTTACCAAGTAGACATTAAGACAGTTGCTAATGCCGAGAAAGTTCGTAAATTCCATCACCATGTAATCCCGCAAGGAAGTCCATACAAAGGTGTACACAAACAAATGATGTTAAATGCTTTGGCCAGTAGTCAAGGTATGTTATGGTCACCAGATGAAGGATTATATGCTAGAGATGAGATGGGTAAGAAGTCACATTTCATCAGCGATGATTTAGATGTTATTGCTAAACACTTACTAGGCAATCACGCTAAAGGATCAGATTTAGGTAGTGTAGAAAGTATACTAGCCGCAATTCCAGATCCAACACGCCGTGATGAAATATTTCAAAAAGCAAGTAGTGGTTCAAGCTGGCAAGCGGTTCCTCCGCAAGCTATGAATGAAAATGCTAAACCTACTACAGGCCGTAAGTACCAACATATAGAAGACCTTGTGTTTACTAATGGTAGTAATGGCGGGTTACACGCAGTCGAACGGTTGCGTCATATGGGAACATCGGATCAAGGCGGTATAGAAATCAAATGGGATGGTAGTCCTGTAATCTATTGGGGCAGAGACGAACAAGGCACGTTTCATATGATTCCAAAAAATGCTTGGGATTATTTAAAACGCGGTGTACCAGCTACTAAAGGTGGCGCAAGCACAATGATGAATAGTCCAGAGGATGTTACTAAATTTGTGTTAGGAACAGGCGATGCTACTAAACACGATAAACATCGTACAGCATTTGCTCACAGTCTCGGACAACTATGGCCATACTTTGAAAGTATTAGTCCTGAAAGCGGTTATATCGAAGGCGGAATATTATTCAGTCCATCGCAACCTCCTAAACTAAACAAGGCAAGTGGCGAGTATGAATTTAAACCAAATATTACTAAATTTCATATACCAGCTAATAGCGAATTAGGTCAACGTATTAGTCAAGCTAAATTAATGGTAGCGGCAACTGGCTACTATGATCGTATAGGTGGTAACGAAGGTCGTTATCCTAATGCTGAAAATTTATCAACACCAGAGGTTATTGTACAAGGTACAACCTATGTTCAAGAAGCACCTGGATCAGACGAAGCAGGCTTAAAGAAAGTAGCCGCTTATATACAACAACACGCGGCTAATATTGATAGCTTTGTAGGCGGACAACCTGGATTAAGTAAACCTGGTGATATATTATACAAATTCTTTAATCAGAATTTACGTGTTGCCGGAGTTAAGGCAAAGTTTGCCGAATGGGTACATGCAAATATTAGCGCAGGACAAGCACAAAAAATATTGGCACATCCCGGGCTTAACGCTGTATTAACTGCTGTCGAAATGATTAGCAATGAAAAAATGAAACTAATTGGTAATTTGAGCAAAGGTACACACGGCGGTATTAGGCAAACTAAACCGGAAGGTTATGTACAAGCGCATCCTGGAACAGGATTCCAAAACGACTTACCAGGACAGTTTGTTAAAACTATTGACCAGGCTAACTGGGCTCCAAGGAAAGACTAATGTTTTTACGTGAATTTTTAAATCGTACCGGAGAAGGCAAAGCCTGTGTAGTAGGTTGGGGCCGTGGTATGGGTCACAAAGGTCATATGTTCCTAGCCAGTAGTGTTATTACTCAAGCTAAAGAAGAAGGAGCAGATCCGTATTTTGTTGTTAGTCGTACTGTTGGTAAAGATGATCCTATTACGCCAGACGAAAAATTAGCAATTTATCAAAAGGTGTTTCCTAAGCATGGACATATATTCCATACTGCTACAGAAGAAATGCCAGACTTAACTCGTGTATTACAAAAATTAAACGAACACGGATATACAAAATGTACAGTTGTAGTAGGTGCTGATCAGGTTAAAGCTCTAGGTTATGTAAAAAATTACAATGGTAATCCAGATAAAGCAGGTAATATTCCTTTTAATTTCACAGATGGTTTAGATGTTATTAGTCGTCAACAAACTAATGACCCAAGCGCAGGGGAAGAAGGACCACGTGCTACTCCAATGCGAGCTGTACTTAAAGATCCTAATGTGTCAGACGATGAAAAATTTCAAACATGGCGCGATGCTATGAGCCCTGAACTTAGTGACGAAGAAGTACGCGAGCTAATGGTTAAAGCAATGAATCGTATGAATGATCCTAGCTTTGGAAAGAAAGAAAAGAAAACAGCCGAAGGCATGATGGATTTGCTATCTAAGACCAAGAAGGATGTTAAAAAGAAAGCGGCTACAGCAGAAGAAATGCGTAAGTATTTTGAAAAAGAAAAAGCCAAAGAACAACCCAAGCACAAAGAACCTGGCGATGACAAGAATATTCAAGCTGTTCATACAAGACACGCATATGAAGATTCGGTTAAATATGCTAATAAGGTAATAAGAGAAATGAGAGCAAGAGAATTCGCACGTAAACAATTAGCAGAAGATGTTCCATACGCAGGTAAAGGCGAGGAAAAATGGCACGATGTTCATATTCAAGCATTAAAAAATGCTATGAGTATCCCTAATATCAGTATGAACAAAGCCAACGGTAGTCCTTACATGCAGTATCGTTTTGGTATGGCTATGGCTAATCCTAATATGCCACGTGCTGGCGCAATGAGCGGAGATCCTTTAATCACTGCTTATACAGACGCAGATTTACAAAAAGTAAAAGATGCGGCAAAGACATTAGGTGCTGGTGCTATTACTCATCTTACTGACGGCGAAAGTAACGAATTAAAAGATGGTAATACAGTTAGCCCTGTGGCTAAACCTAAAAAGAACAAATACGGAATATAATGCGAGCTAAAGAATTTCTTTCCGAACGTACTGGAAAACACCATAAACAACACGCAAGTGTACACAATGGTGTTAGTAGAGATCGCGATCCTGGTGGATTTTATCCTAACTACCATCAGTTGCGCACCGGTATAGCATTAGCTATGAGTGATGGCTCAAATAAACAAATTGATGTAGATCATGAAAGTTGGATGGGTCCTTATTGGACACAACATCCTTTTACAGAAGTAGAACATAATATGTTTAAACAGGCACGTAAAGCTGTGCCTACAGAACATGATCAAGTTTTACCTTGGGCTAAAAGTGCTGAACCAGACGATACACATAAAGTTAGTCCAGTAGCTAAATCTAAAAAGAATAAGTACGGTGTATAATGGATGAAATAGCACGTCTTAAGAAGTTAGCAGGCATTAACGAGTTTAAAGGCCTACAACCTTACGGCGGAAGTAATATCAGTATAACTGGTACAGAGAAAGCAAAGATTATGCGTGAACAAAATATACAACCTGGCACTGAAGAATGGTTCAAGTTGTGGTTTAGTTTACCTAAGTTTATGAATGGCGAACGTGCCGTAGGCACTGGATTCAGGGGAATTAAAAAATGAAAATTAAAGACTTAACGGGATTTAATACTAAAGAATTAGTAGAAGGCAGACACGGTAGTTTTACAAACTATTATGACAGCGATGGCAACGATTTGCGTGGCGGAAATGACGAAGCCAATCTTTGGTACAGATATGATCCACATGAAGGCAGACTTAAACAAAACATGATTGCCGGGCATCAAGAACGCGAAGCACGTAATTTAGGCTACAGAGATGGTATAGAAGCCGCACTAAGAGTGCATAATATTATAAAAAGCAAATATCACCAAGGTAAATGGATTCAAAATCAAGGCGGTAAATGGGTCGAAGTACATCCATTTGGTAAACCACAAGGTGTAGCAGAAGCCGCAAACGCCGCACAACAGGCCGCTATTGCTATTGCTAAGAAGAAGAAAAAAGATATTAAAGAAACAGCTACAGCGGGTGCTACAAGTGCCGCTAACATTGGAACTGTAGATGCGCCACAATTAAGTCCTGGTAAATCACGTGGAAAACGTAGTTATTTAGGCAGTCCTAGCACAGGATCAGGTAAAAAAGCACCAGCACAGCCTAAGGTTGTACAGCCTAAAAATAGTGATGGAACTGCTAAGAACGGATTAGATATGGGCGCCAGCTTATTTGGTCAGCCAAAAGAGTCAGTAGTCATCAAAAGACGCTAAATATATAAAGACAACGGAGTTATGAACATGCCACCAGAATTAGACCCAACAATGAGCCCAGACGCAGGAGCACCAGCTCCAGACGCAGGCGCAGAACCAACACAAGCATTAGGATCAAGTAACGGCGAAGTAGACCGTGAAGGTGCTATGGCTAAAGCTGATTTATATAAACTAGCTAATTATTCACACAAGCTATTCCAACAAATCAGCGATGATGATCAAATGGAAGCATGGGTACAGGCTAAGATTACTAAAGCCGCAGATTACATCGCTAGTGTTTATCACTATTTAGAGTATGAAATGAAGTTCAGCGAGTATGGACATCATTTAGACAACAGCGATACACTAAGCGAAGGACAAAAAATGAAAATTAAAGAATTGTTAGCCGAAGCAAAAGATAAGATGAAAGAGCTTAAGAAAGCTGACGCTGAAAAGATGAAAGGCAAGCATGAGCACAAAGTTGAAGAAGGTATTCTAAGCGGCGGTGAGCGTCCTTGTACAGAGTGCGGAGGAACAGGCATGGTTTACGAAGAGCCAAAACCAATTCCAGCTCATGTAAAAGGTAAAGTTGCCAAATACAATACAATGATCAAAGCTACTAAAGCCGCTCATAAGCGTATGGATGGACAAATGAGCCCAGAAACAGAAGTAGACGAAGAAGCCGAAAATGCGTTTACTTCAAAAGGTAAGGGCGAAATGAAAGTCGGTGATACTAAGAAAACTCGTACCGGCGAGTTAACTAAGACTCACACAGGTGTTGTACATAAGAACACTAGCTATGCCGACGACGGCGAAGCAGAAGAAAAGTCAGGCAAGGGTATTAAGACTCATGCTAAAGCTAAAGATGCCGCAACTAAGAAAGCTGAACGTGGCAACGATATCAAATTACCTAAACACTCAGGCAACACATGGGGCATGAAGAATGGCGAGAAGTTTGGTAAGAAAATGGAAGAAGCTAAAGAAAAGAAAGCTGATAAAGATTACGATGGCGATGGCAAAGTAGAAAGTGATAAAGACGAAGTATGGGGTTCACGTGCTAAGGCTGCCGCTAAATCAGGTAAGCCATTCAAAGAAAGTAAAAGTCCATATGGCTCATACGACACTGACAAAGTAACTGGTACAGTTAAAATTGATAAACCGGGTATTACTGTAGAAGCTTTAGCTAAGATGAAGGAAACAACTGTTCAAGATATTATATCTAACAATCCAGGAATTGATCCGCGTCAACCAATTCCAGTAGGTACAGTTATTGGATTAAATTCAGGTTCAGCAACAGGTGGATACTCAAAATCAAATACGGCTATGCCACAAGGGCAAGCTAATCCTATGAGAGAAAGTTCAAAAGGGAAGCCGAGTGCTGGATTAAGTGCCGCTAAGAAATCTGCTACAGTTAAAAAAGCCAAAGCAGGTGGAGACATTGGTAAGCCAGGTAAAGGTTTTGCTAAACTAGCTAAGAAAGCTGGTGGTGGTGAGAAAGGCGAGAAAATTGCCGCAGCCGCTATGTGGAAGAACATCAAAGAAACTACTGCGTATATTGCTGAAAAAGCAAAAGCTACTAAGCCAGATTTCTTAGACATGGACAAAGACAGTGACAAGAAAGAGCCAATGAAGAAAGCAGTTGCTGACAAAAAGAAAGAGACTGTTAAAGAGTCTACAGATTTTTCACGCATGCAAGATCAGTTAGCTCGTTTAAATCGTTCTGAAAAACCAGCGATTGTTGAATCACGTGAAGTTGATCAGATCCGCGCATTGACACGCAAACTATTGGGATAAACTCCAATGGACATGAAGCGCATTCTACAGGCGTTAGACGGAGCATCTTCTAAACCTGTAGAAGGTGCTAGTGATATGGTTAAGTTCTTATCCATTGTAGATAAGAATGCCAGTATTCAAATCCTTAACGAAGGTAATCCTCATAAAGTATCATTGCCAGTACAAATGGCAATGCAACACTATCAAGCGCCCCAAGAAGATAAGCCTGTTAGTAAACCTATCGGACGTGAGCTTACTATTGGCAAATACTTTCATACAGTTGAAGAAGAAATTTCCCAAGAAAAAGATCGTAAGCGTCAGATAATGAATCAATATGCGTCAGTTATTGCTGAACGTGTTATGATGAAAGAAGGTAAAAAGGATCGCATTGAACAAGCCGCTAAACAACGAGCTGTTCAAGAATTAGATTTAGATCATAAAACATATCAAAATTCATTCGGGCATCACGGATTAGAATTAGACGAACGTTCGGTTAGTCAAGCACAAGCACGTACAATGGCTGCCGCGGCTCACAATCCAGAGTTTGCTAAGAAAGTTGGTATTAAGCAATCAGTTGCTAAAGAGTTTAACAAAGCCGATACTGGTAAAAAATTAAAAACATTACCTAAACGTGTTAAGAAAGGTAAGCCAGTTAATGAAAACGAAATTCCAGATCATAGCATGGGATTCACCGGCGGTGTTGGCCCGGGCATACAAAGTGCGGTAGCAGAAACTCCGTTAGATTTTGACAAAGAAAACCCAACAGCTAGTACTATTCATAGTCATCAAGGAGTAAACCCTGCTAGTATAGAAGCACGTATTATGCGAGCACGTGGTCAACTTAGAGAGTTGGCTAAATCAGCAGAAAGCGATAATTTAGTTGTATGGGAAAGTATTGCTAGTCATTTTCCAGAACTAGCTATGAATATAGAACAGATCCGTCATGGTATAGAAGAACTTGCCAAGATACGCAAAGGTGGTGGACGTAGAGTTCATAATATAGATAAAAACATAGGCGAAACTAATCCTATTAAAGAAGCCAACGCTAAGAAAAAATCATTAAAGAATTCAAACCCATGCTGGACAGGATATCATCCAGTGGGCACTAAAAAGAAAGGCGGACGCACAGTTCCTAATTGTGTACCTAGTAAAAAATGAATATCCGCGAATTAATCAATAAAATTGACGAAGCAGAATTAGACGAAGTAGCTGTTGGCGCAACCAACGCCTATAGTAATAGTCCTTACTGGGCCGCGAAAGCATCGCAAGCCGCTCCTGTAGCTACAACTGTTGCCGCCGATGTTGGCAAAGAAGCAAGTGTAATGAGTAAGATGTGGGGCGGTATTAAAGGTTTTTTTGGTAAGGCCGCATTACCAATAGCTATTGCCGCTGAGATTTGGGACGGTTGGGAATCAATACAAGCTATACCCGTAGATACTCCTGAAACAGAATACAGAGCACAAGTTACTAAAATAGTTACTAATCTTGTTGCTAACTTTGGATTGTTCTGGGTAGGATCGATTATTGGTGGAGCTATTGCCGGAGCTGTTACTGGCGGTGCCGGAGCATTGGCAGGATTTATCGGTGGCGGTGTAGGCGGTATGGCCGCTAGTTATTTCTTAGGTGAAAAAGGCATCGATCAACTTATTAATGCTATTGTTGATCACGTATACGATAGCAAAGCACACGTAGGCAAAGATGGCAAAGGTCCGAATGGCGAACCATTAGTTAAAAATCCACGTACTGGTCAAATGGGTTATTGGAAAAAGCATGGCAGATCTACTGACTTTATAACTATAGATCCAAGTACCTTATCAAAAGCTCCCGACGCAGGAGTTGCTGGTCAAACCAAATGGCCAACCACTGATGCCGAAATCAAGTCATTCCAGCAATCACATGGATTAGTAGCCGACGGATTGATTGGTAAGAAAACTCTTGCCGCACTAAAAGACGCTGGCGCAACTCCTCCTCAAGGATTTATTCCAGTTCCAGATAAGAGATTCGAATCTACGCATCTTGCTGAAAACTTAATTAAAAGTTTTGGCTATTAAAAATTTCATATAGGTTGCTCTTGTAGTATAAGTAGTATACAATAGGCATATACATTAGGAGATTTACATGGGCGGTCGTTCATACGGTGCAGAAGAAAAAGCAAAACTAGAGCGTTTAATTAGTGAAGGCTCAACAGTCCTACGTGAAGTTGAAGACTTACAAGAAGGCTTAAAGGAAACTGTCAAGGCAGTTGCCGAAGAATTACAAATCAAACCAAGCGTTATTACCAAAGCAATTAAGATCGCACATAAAGGCGATTGGCAAAATTATAATGCTGATTGGGAAGAAATTGAAGCAATTTTAGATATCACAAAACGTATCTAATAAATATTGCTAGGAAAGGTTAGCGAGCCATAATTCGCATGAAGGTATTTGTCAGCCTTAAGTGACATCGGAGAAGAAAATTTATGTCTTATGTAGACGCATGGTTTGACCGCGAGAACGATATCGTTCGAGTTGTTGAACGCAATAAAAAAGGCGACAGGGAATTTAGAGATATTCCTGTACGTCATACATTTTATGTGAAAGATCCCAGAGGGAAATTTCAATCAATTTACGGTGATCCACTCACTCGTATCGTTTGTAAAAACACAAAAGAACTACGCAAAGAACAAGCCATTAACAGTGGCAAGACTTTATACGAATCGGATATTAATCCAATCTTTGTAACACTAAGCGAACACTACTTAAATCAAGATGCTCCTAAACTAAATGTAGCATTTTTCGATATTGAGGTAGACTTCGATCCAGAGCGTGGCTATGCTAGTCCAGACGACGCATTTATGCCAATTACTGCGATTGCTGTCTACTTACAATGGTTAGAAACAATGGTTTGTTTAGCTATTCCTCCTAAGAAGCTTAGTATGGAAGATGCTAAGGAAATGGTTAAAGATTTTCCTAATACTATGCTGTTCGACAACGAAGCAGACTTGTTGGACACATTCCTTGACTTGATTAAAGACGCAGATATATTAAGTGGTTGGAACTCGGAAGGCTTTGATATTCCATACACTACAAATAGAGTAACAAAAGCGTTATCAAAAGAAGATACTAGACGCTTTTGTTTGTTTAATCAATTTCCTAAAAAACGTGAATATGAAAAGTATGGTCGTACTAGTACAACTTATGATTATATTGGTCGTGTTCACCTCGACTATCTCGAACTATATCGTAAGTACACATATGAAGAACGTCATAGTTATAGACTAGATGCTATTGCTGAATATGAATTGGGCAAACGTAAAACACAATACGAAGGTACATTGGATCAGTTGTACAACAATGACTTTAAAACGTTTGTTGAATATAACATTAATGACTGTAAACTGCTTGACGACTTAGACAAGAAGTTAAAATTCATGGATCTAACTAACACGTTGGCACATGAAAATACAGTACTACTACAAACTACAATGGGTGCTGTAGCTGTGACTGAACAGGCTATTATTAACGAAGCACATCGTAGAGGTTTCCAAGTTCCTAATCGTACTAAGATGAGCGAACGTGAAGACAACGAAGGTGCGGCAGGTGCGTATGTAGCATTTCCTAAAACAGGTATTCAAGACTGGGTAGGATCATTAGATATTAACTCACTATATCCATCTGCGATTCGTGCGTTAAACATGGGTCCGGAAACTATTATTGGACAGTTACGTCAAACTAAGACAGAAGAATACATTGAGCTACAAATTGCCAAAGGTAAATCATTTGCGGCTGCTTGGGAAGGTAAATTTGGTACTGACGAATACGAAGCTGTGATGGCACAAGAGATTGGCACAGACATTACTATCGACTGGGAAGATGGATCTAGCGATGTACTAAGTGCCGCCGAAGTATATAGATTAATATTTGAAAGCAATCAGCCTTGGATGCTTTCAAGTAACGGGACAATCTTCACCCATGAAAAGGAAGGTATTATTCCAGGGCTACTAAAACGCTGGTATGCTGAACGTAAAGAGATGCAGGCCAAGTTAAAGGAGGCTATAAATGCTGGGAATAAAGTGGAAGAAGAGTATTGGGATAAACGACAACTTGTTAAGAAGATTAATCTTAATAGCTTGTACGGTGCTATTCTTAATAGCGGTTGTAGATTCTTTGATAAACGAATCGGACAATCAACAACGCTGGTCGGTCGCCAAATCGCAAAACATATGGCGAGTAAAGTAAATGAGATCATTACCGGAGAGTATGATCACGTAGGAAAGGCGGTAATTTATGGTGATACTGATAGTTGTTATTTTAGTGCTTATCGCACTTTACAGAAGGACATTGAAGCCGGACGAATTCCCTGGACGAAAGAAACGGTAATTCAACTGTATGATACCATCGGAGAAGAAGTAAATCAAACATTCCCACAGTTTATGTTGGATACGTTTCATGTGCCAAAGACCCGTGGAGAAGTTATTAAAGCAGGTCGTGAAATTGTCGGATCTAAAAGTTTGTTTATTACTAAGAAACGCTATGCTGTTCTTTACTATGACAAAGAAGGCAAACGTACTGACATAGATGGTAAAGCTGGTAAGATTAAAGCTATGGGCTTGGACTTGAAGCGTAGTGATACTCCAGAATTTATTCAAGACTTTTTAAGTGAAGTTCTTGAAATGGTTCTAATGGGTAAAGATGAACAGGATGTATTGGATCATATCAGCGCATTCCGTATCAAATTTAAAGCTCGACCAGGTTGGGAAAAAGGATCTCCTAAACGTGCTAACAAGATTACCGAGTATCAAGGCAAAGAAGCCAAAGCCGGTAAGACTAATATGCCAGGACATGTTCGTGCTAGTATCAATTGGAACACGCTAAAACGTATGTACAATGACAAATATTCTATGAGTATTACAGATGGTGCTAAAGTTATTGTTTGTAAACTCAAGCCTAATCCGTTAGGCTATACATCAGTCGCTTACCCTGTAGACGAACTGAGGTTACCGCAGTGGTTCAAAGATTTACCTTTTGATCATGCTGAAATGGAAGCTACTATCATTGATAAAAAGCTAGACAACTTAATAGGTGTACTAGAATGGAATATTACTAGCACAGAAGAAAAAAATACATTTAACAGTTTATTCGAGTTTTAATATGAAAATTATAATTGCAGGATACGGATTTGTTGGCAAGGCTGTTGGCAATGCCATACAAGAAAAAAACAGGATTCATATTGTTGATCCTAAATATGGTGATTACAAAGTAATGGACTTTGCCGACGCAGATGGTATTGTTGTTTGCGTAGGTACGCCTAGTGATCAATTAGGCGATTGCGATATTAATCAAGTAATTAACGTACTTGATCAAGTACCGGTATACTTACCAGTGCTGATTAAATCAACTATACCTCCAGACTATTTACAAACGATATTACAAAAATATCCAGAACACAGTATTTGTTATAGTCCAGAATTTTTACGTGCTGTATCAGCTAATGAAGATTTTGCCAATCAAGAATATATGGTTATGGGCGGAGATGATCCAGAAGGATTTTGGTCTGCTCTTTTTAAAGATTCTTTGACTAAACTACGTATTATTTTTAATACTAGTATTACCGAAGCTAGTACAATCAAATATGCTACCAATTGTTTCCTAAGTGTCAAAGTGGCATTCTTTAATCAATTGTACGATGTGTGCGAAAAGAACGGTGCTGATTATAGTCTAGTTAGACAAGTATTGACACACGATGAGCGTATTGGTAATAGCCATATGATGGTACCAGGACCTGATATGAGCAGAGGATTTGGTGGAGCTTGTTTTCCTAAAGATACAAGCGCCTTTATACACTATTGTGATAGACAACAAATATCACATACATTGGTAGAATCAGCTGTAAAATATAACAAAAAGGTTAGGAAAAATCCTTGACATTGTCAGAAAAACCTATATAATATACAAACATGGAGAAACTTATGAAAGACTTTTTACAAGATTTAGTAGCACATACACACAGCCTAGGATTTTTACCTTTGGTTAAAGTTAGTGCTAGCGACAAAGAAACAGCTATTGAATCAATGGCTGAAGATCGTAGTGTTATTCTTAACGCTAGAACAAAGGAACCAATCGACAATTTAGAAGGCACATTTGGTATGCCAGACCTAAATAAGTTAGATATTCATTTGAAGTGTCCAGAATATAAAGAAAACTTTACTATCGATGTTGTTGTACAAAATCGTAATGGTGAAGACATTCCAACAGGATTACACTTTGCCAACGGTGCCGGTGACTTTGAAAATGATTATCGTTTTATGAATAGCGATATTATTAATGAAAAAATGAAGTCTGTTAAATTTAAAGGCACTAAGTGGGATATCGAGTTTACTCCATCTATGGCTAGTATTCAAAAATTAAAATTCCAAAGTGCAGCACACACAGAAGAAAAAGTCTTTCAAGTCAGTACAGACAACGGAAACTTAGTATTCAAGTTTGGTGATGCTACAACACACGCAGGAACTTTTGTATTCCAATCAGGAGTTACTGGCAAACTAAAACAAGCATGGGCATGGCCAGTTACTCAAGTTCAAAGCATCTTGAATTTAACAGGCGATAAGACTGTTCGTATCGCAGACGTTGGCGCACTACAAATTACTGTAGATAGCGGAATTGCTGAATACGAATATATTTTACCAGCACAGAGCAAATAATATGACTCTTGATCAAATTTTATACGCAACAATTTTTAGTATTGTAACTATAGCTATTTTATATAATCACATTACATGGCCGGCTATTAAAGAATGTTATGGAATGTGGTTTAAGAAAGAATACTGGACAGATTATAATACTGTTGAATTTGTTTCCTGGGCGGCTAAAGCCATTATTATTGTTCCCGGACTAATTTTTGGTATTCAAATTTGGCAATTTTATTTTTTAACATTGATTACTAGTGCTACACTTATTTGGGCAAGTCGTAAAAAGGCTTTGCCTACACTAGTTGGTTTTAATACCATATGGTACTGGATAAGTGTAATGATATTAGCCCAACATTTGGTATAATAATGAATAAAAACTTAACAGCTACACAAAACGATTACGCATATTTTCTTCCAGCAACATCTGGATTCTATAGTACTTACATAGGCAAACAACGCTACAGTAACTATGTAGATCCAGCACGTATTCCAAAGAGCTTTGGCCCTAAAGGCATTGAAGCAATGAACTATTTGGATCCTAATGCGGCATTTTATTATGATCATTGCTTGTATTCGGCAGGTCATGCTAACTTAGATTTGTCTAAACCTGATCCGAGCGAAGACATGTTTCGTAACAGAGACCGTTCGACTAGTTGGGTATTAGGTGACTCTGGTGGATTCCAGATTGGTAAAGGTGTGTGGGAAGGCGAATGGAATGATCCTAACGGCCCTGTAGTAGCACAACGTATGGCTGAAGCACAAGCCAAAGGTGTTGAGTTAATTCCTCAATTACATCCTACCGGTCATCCTAAAACTGATAAGAACGGCAATCCGAAATATACAAAAATTGATCATGTAAAAGTTTATCAATCAAAGTTGGATGCGGCACAAAAGAAACGTGAGCAAGTTCTAGCATGGATGGACACGCTTATGGACTATGGTATGGTACTTGATATTCCAGCATGGGTTGGTCGCAGTCCAGTAGGTGCTAAGAATAGTGGTGTTGCTGATTATCCGCAAGCAGTCGCGGCAACAAAGTATAATAATGAATACTTTATTAAGCATCGTACAGGCGCTTGTAAGTTTTTAAATGTATTACAGGGCGAGAATCACGCACAAGCAGAAGATTGGTATCAGCAAATGAAAGATTTTTGCGATCCTACCAAATATGACAAGCCATTTAACGGCTGGGCTATGGGTGGACAAAACATGTGCGACGTTGACCTTGTACTACGTAGATTAGTGGCACTAAAGTTCGATGGTCTTCTTGAAAAAGGTCATCAAGACTGGATGCACTTCTTGGGCACCTCTAAATTAGAGTGGGCATTATTATTAACTGACATACAACGTGCTATAAGGAAACATCATAATGAAAACTTTACCATCTCTTTTGATTGCGCCTCACCGTTCCTTGCAACAGCAAACGGTCAAATCTATGTCCAAACAGAAATCAAAGACAGAGAAAAATGGCTCTACCGTATGTTGCCGTCTCTTGATGACAAAAAATACGCCAGCGACACACGATTATTCCAAGACGTAGTAGTACAAGACGGCCATTTCGAATCTTTCACTACTAGTCCCTTAATGGACGGTGTCAAAGTTAATGAAATTTGTATATACGGTCCTGGAGACCTAAATAAGATTGGCAAAGAAGGTAAGACTAGTTGGGATAGTTTTACCTATGCTATCATGATGGGGCATAATGTTTGGTTACATTTGAATAGTGTACAAGAAGCCAATCGACAATATGACGCAGGACTATGTCCTGCTATGCTAGTAGACGAAAGATTTTCAAGAGTTTATTTCAAAGATATAGTAGAAGCTATATTTTCTGCGGATACTAGAGAAGATGCCATAGCAATTATTGATTTTTATGACAAATATTGGCAAGCTATTCCTGGAACACGTGGCGCAACAGGTAAGAAAACGGTTAATGCTAGCACTCAATTTTCCGTTTTGTTTGACGAAGTGGATACAACGACTGTACAATCAAACGAAGAACCAGACTTTAGTGATGAAGTTTCCGATAAACTAGACGCTTTAGAGACTAGTGTACATGACATTACCTGACGAACGATTTAGAAGTATACAACGAACTGAGGAGTTTTTACAGGATCTAATGAATCCTCAAAAAACTCCACGTATTCCAAAAGAAATACGTGAGAAAGCTCGTTGGTGTTTGCGGCATTATCCTAGTTATCATAATCTAAAAGAATTAGAACGTGCGGCTCCAGAAGTTATCACAGAACGTATGGAAGATGTACAACGAATGATCAAGTACTGGGAAGAAGGAAAGAAATTTACAAATGAAAACTAGTCTTATTATTGGAATGGGTATTGGCAATTTATATGCCACAGTATTACAAAACCTCGGTCACGGTGTTGTTACTGTAGATCAGGATCCTGCTAAAGGCGCAGACTTTGAATCAGTCGATGCGGCTATTGTTGCTTGCCATATGTTCGATACTGTACATATCTGTACTCCTAATTTCACACATTTTGATATTGCTACAAAAGTTGCCAAATGTTCTAATATAGTGTTTATCGAAAAACCAGGTGTTAGTACTAGTAATATCTGGGAAACACTAGTTAAGACGTTTCCTTATACACGTTTCATGATGGTTAAGAATAATCAATGGCGTGATAACATTAAAGATCTAGTTAAATTAACACAAGAATCTAAAAGTGTAGAAATACGCTGGCACAATAAAGATCGAGTACCTAACCCTGGTACTTGGTTTACTACAAAGAAACTAGCCTTTGGCGGAGTTAGTAGAGACTTGATGCCACACTTGCTAAGTTTGTTTATGGTACTAGAACCTTATTACCAAACATCTCGTCAAATATCAAGTATCGCAATGCAAAACTGGTTGTTAGAAGATGTGTCTAACACAGATTATGGTACTGTAAATTTAAACGGAACCTATGATGTAGATGATAGTTGCCGTTTAGAATATGTATGTCATAATAGAACATGGACATTAGATGCCAATTGGCGTACATTGGGCGAAGATGACCGTGCTATTATCTTTACCATGCCAGATGATAGTCAAGTTCGAGTAGAACTAGGACTTTGCCCAGAAGACGCATATCAAACTATGATACAAGATGCTGTATTAAGTCAGCACGAAGCAATATTTTGGAAGAAACAATTAACCCAGGATCTTTGGATCCATCAACAGATAGAAACATTATGATTGTTAACTGCCTACAAACAACCGGACAAGGTTATTTCGAAGAAGTAGAATACGATAAACCAGAACCTGGTCAATACGAAATTGAAGTTAAGGCTTTGATGACAGGTGTTTGTCGTAGTGATATTGATATGATGATGGGCGACTTTGGTCCGTTACCATTACACATGCAAGGACACGAAGGTTTAGGTATTGTAACTAAAGTTGGAATGGGTGTTGCCAAAGTTATGGTTGGTGATATTGTAGCAACGCGAGGCGAGCCGGCTTATGCTGATTATTATAATACTAAAATTGAAGAATTTGTAGTAGTTCCTGAAGCTAGCCCAAAGTATATCTTAGAACCAGTAGCTTGTGGTATGAATTTAATTAATCAAGCTAAGGATCAATTGTTAGATAGACAAGGTCGCAATGAAAACACCCGTATGTTGATTATTGGTAGTGGATTCCTTGCTTGGGTTGCCTATCATACTATGCGTCTTAATGGATATATCTATCACGTAGATGTATTAGGACACAGTAATAAAGAACTATGGGGCGACAAATTACTATCCAGCACTATTGAAAATTACGATGTTATTGTAGACCTTAGTGGAAATTATGAACTAGGCACACAAATTAACCTAAATAACAATGCTTTAATTATCGACGGGGTTGGTAAAGCTGTTTCCAAACAAGAAGCACAAAGTCAACTTTGGAAAGCTGTTACTACTATTAAACCAAGTCCCCGAAATCCTGCTTTTATTGATTGTATGCGAATGGCAAAGTACTTTATTGAAAACGGTTACTTAGAGGTTGATTCTTTTTGGACTAGAGAGTATAATAGAAGCACAGAGTGGGAACAAGCATTTGCGGACGGCGTTAATCGTCCGAGTGGTTATAGCAGAGGTTATATTAAATGGGATTAAACACTGAAGAAAGACAAGACATTGTCTACTTTACAGGTTACGAAGTCGAGCATACTATTTGTCACGGTATGTTTACATTGTTTGTTGTAGGTACTCCTCCTCTCGAAGAAATACTACGTAAGGCAGATGACACACAGGCATACCTGGATGAGTCTAAACGTATTAAACACATTTATTTTGGCACTAGTCAAAGTTTTAATCCTAAATCAATTAGTCACGAAGAATATAAAGCGTGGGATGATGTTATCATAGGTTGTCTAAAAGCAGGCTATTGGGTGTCACTAGACTTCGGTGTTGAACATATCGAAGGTGTACTAGAGTCTGCCTATAACGAATATCCTCGCTTTGTCCCTATGATTAGTGTTAAGTTACCTTACATTAATCAACTCAACTATAACGCCACACTTAAACTGGATGACCGAACTTGGGGTGCTACAAATCCAGGTGTGTGGACACATCACTTACAGAGCTTAATGAGTAAAGACAAGTATACTCATTGGGATCAGTACACACAAGATACACCAACATGATAATTAAACAAGACATTAGACCAAACAAAATGATCTGGGTTACCTTCCAGAAGGAAGGCATTCATTGCTATCCAGCGGCTGCAACAGATCCAAACTTAGCTACAGGAGATATGTATGACGTATCGTTTCTTGCTACTCCTCACCGTCACATTTTCCATTTCCGGGTGTGGATTGGCGTGTCACACAATGACAGAGACATTGAATTCATCCAATTCAAACGATGGCTCGAAGCGTTGTATTCAGGTGACGGTGCCGTTTTAAAATTAGATTATAAAAGTTGCGAGATGATGTCAGACGATTTGTACGACATTATTTCACAAAAGTATCCCGACCGTGAGGTTTGGATTGAGGTCTCCGAAGATGGAGAAAATGGTTCATTTATTAAATATTAAGGAAAGCTATAATGGCTAAGAACTACAAGGATTATTCTTATTTCGAGAACCGTCCAGATGTTGTTAAATTATTCGACGACTTAGAGGCATTTCATAACTGGTGCCGGTTAGAACTTTGTGAGTTTAATGAAGCTCACCTCTACAACAGAGAAAGTTGGCAGTGGCGTAACTTTGATAAAACACGCCGTCCTAAGAAGCCATTTACAGGCGAACGCAAGCCTTACTTAGGCAAAAATCCACGTCCTTACAATGAACGTATTTCTAATTGATCTAGAAGCTGTTGAGACAAGGTACACTGGCGAATGGAAACGCCATGTACCTAATCTCTTACGAAAGGCAGGACACAATGTTCAAATTATATCTGGGCCTACGGATATTCCTACAGCCACTACTCCTGGTGCTTTTCTTAATTTTGGTGGCACCAATATATACAAGTCTAGTCAAGTTGAACAAATGGGCAGGCTTTTTTGCTCCGGATCAGTACAGCCTGGCGATCACTTCTTGTTTACCGATGCTTGGCATCCTGGCATCATAAACTTAAAATACATGAGTGAACTACTGAACATTCCAGTAACAACACATGGCCTATGGCACGCCGGTAGTTATGATCCTCAAGACTTTCTTGGACGCTTAGTTGGAGATAAGCCTTGGGTACGTCACGCAGAGAAGAGTTTCTATCATGCGTTTGACTACAATTATTTTGCCACAGAATTTCATATTGATATGTTCTGTGATAACTTATTAGTTTCTGATCATAGCTATAAGAAAGAAAAGTGTATTCGTACAGGTTGGCCAATGGAATATATGGAAGATACATTGACCATGTATAAGAATATGCCCAAGCGTGATTTAATTTTGTTCCCGCATCGCATCGCACCAGAGAAGCAAGTTGAGATTTTTCGAGACTTAGCTACACACTTACCGCAGTATGAATTTGTAGTATGTCAGGATCAACAGTTAACAAAAAATGAATATCATAATTTGTTAGGTGAAGCTAAAATTGTGTTTAGTGCTAATTTACAAGAAACACTAGGCATTAGTTGCTATGAAGGTGCAGTGGTTGATGCTATTCCTATGGTCCCGGATAGACTTAGTTACACAGAAATGTATTACGATGCCTTTAAGTATCCTAGTAAGTGGACTGAAAGTTTTGATGCGTACACAGTTTACAGACCGGATTTATGCGGTAAAATAATGGAACATATGGATAATTATACAACAAGAATTCCTATGATCCGAAAACAATCAAAGGACTTACATGACAACTTCTTCAGTGCCAACGAACTCCTACGAATGGTCAAGTAATGGTACTAGTTCTGGTTTTATAGCCCAAGACGTTATAACACTAGATCCTAGTATCGTAGCTAACATCAGTGCCGCATCGGGCGGAATGGGCAATGTTACTATCAGTAATACTACAGGATCCAGTTTGTATTATACTGGCGCAGGTATCGGTGGTAGCAACGGTACTATATCTATCGGTTCTATTAGTGGCGGAGCAACTGTTACACTAAGCGGTGCCGGTTCTGGTTACGAATGGCAAATACCAGTTGAATGGCAAGATCATTTTCCCGATTGGAACAAAGTACAAAAAATGTGCGAAGAATATCCAGGTTTAAAAATAGCATTTGAAAAATTTAAAACAACTTACAAACTAGTAATAGATCATTATGATACTCCAGAAGATAAAAGACCACTTCCTTAATTGGCTTGAACGCCATGATCGCAAACGCATCATTATGGATCGTACCGAAAACGAACCATATTTAGAACGCTATTATGTTCTATTTAAAGAACGTGTGACGTTTCCTTATAATGTATTTTTACACAAGTTTTTAAAGTCAGATCCAGATGATGTCCATGATCATCCTTGGAATTACTTTACTATTATTCTTGCTGGTGGATACTATGAGTGGATCGCACAGTTTAATGAAGATGGTACAAAAAACTGTGAAGTAAGAGTATGGCGTGGTCCAGGTAGTTTCCGTTTTGGTAACACACATACCTTTCACCGTATTGAATTAAAAGAGGGCGTTACTCCTTGGACATTGTTCTTTGTGGGTAAGCGTCAACGTGAGTGGGGATTTATTGTAGAAAATAAATGGATCCACTTTGAAAAATATTTAAGTGACAGAAAGAATGGCTTACTTTCCAACTAATCTAACATTACCAACTATACCATCGGGTTCATTGCTAACCGCAGGATCTAATGGAACTTCGTGGACAACTACTACAGCGTATCAACACCCAACCGATACGGTTATGGTTGTTAACCAGGGTGATCCTCCTACTTTAGAAGTTAAAGGTAATATGGTTATTAATGGAAGAGATTTAGAAGAACGGTTAGAAACGATTGAAAAAGTCTTGAATATTCCAGAAAGAGATGTTATACTAGAACATAAACATCCAAAGCTCAAAGAATTGTACGATGCGTACATAAATGCTTTGGGAAAATACAGAACATTTGAAGCAATTAAAGGAGATGAAAATGGAACTACATGAATCAGTTAGAGATACTTATACAGAAACTGTAATCAAAGAACACGAAGGATTTCGCCTTGTTTTAAAAAAACACGAAGTACTAAACCCTAAAGGTTTGTTTAGTGTTGACATGGAACAGCAAAGTTTAAAAGACGGTGTCGTACAAGATACTGCTGTATACAATTTCTTTATGACTCGAGATGAAATGGCAACATTAGCATCTGCGCTGACAGCATGAAGAAAGTTTATTACAGTTGGCAACAAGTCGAAGGAGCATGTTTAGATATCGCTCGCCAGATGTCGGCGCACTATTGGCGTCCTGACTATATTGTAGGTATAACCCGCGGTGGACTTGTGCCTGCTAATCTGCTTAGTCAGTATACTGGTATTCCTATGAAATCATTGGATGTTAGTCTGCGTGATGGCGGAGATTGTGTTAGTAATACAGGCATGGCAGAAGATGCTTTTGAAGGTAAAAAGATACTAGTTGTTGATGATATTAATGACCAAGGATCTACTGTTAACTGGATTAAGAAAGACTGGGAATCCAGTGCGTTGCCTGGTCATCCTACTTGGAAAGGCATTTGGGGAGATTCAGTTCGTTTCGCCGTGTTGACGCATAATTTTTCAAGTGAATTTAAAGATCCAGACTATTATGTTTGGACTGTAAACAAAGCAGAGGAAGACTGCTGGTTAGTTTATCCGTGGGAGGATTTTTGGTTATGACATCAGCTATCATTAAACTTATGTTTGGTATTGCTCTTATTTTAATTGCACTAATATTTGGTCCTATCGTAGGTATTTGGAGTTTAAACACTTTATTTCCTACATTAGCAATTCCATATACTTGGCAAACCTGGTTGGCATTTAATTGTTTATTCGGCGGCAGTATTGCTACGAGATTAAAAAAATGAATGACGAAATTTCTATATTAAAATCTAAAATTCTTAAAGTTGAAGAAGACATTAGTAAAACTACATCAGAAGCAGGTAGTGAAAAGAAACGTATCACACTAATGGATTATCTTGATTATTTAAAAGATGAACTTCGAATGATGGAAACCGATCCAAGGTTTAATAATGGAAACAAGTAATAAAGTTTACGAAGTCAGAATTCCTTGGGAAAATCAAAAGGAATATTGGTGGAATGAATTGTGCGCAGATATTGTAGAAGTTTTTGGATTGCCTGGTGGTCGTTACACTAGCCATCCGTATTCAGATTATATGTTGTTTTATTTTAAATCAAAAAAGGATTATCATTTATGTCAAATTTTGTTAAGCGACAAAGTTTAGATTTTATACTAGTAATCGTCTTAGGTATTGGTATGTTTGCGTTTGCTATTTGGTGGAATTTATCTAATCCTCATTTAATTGTTCGATATGATTGTAGTGTTGCTGAGATTAGTCCAGATTACCCTGTCCAAGTTAAAGAAGAATGTCGCAAACTTCGAGCAAGAAATAATTGACATCGGCCTAAATAAACCTATATAATAGTACAAAGGAATACTTATGACAGAATCAAGAACATATCTAAGCGAATCATACGAAGGCAGACCGTTACACGTGGCTATTCGCGAACAAATGAAATCCCATGGTGTACGCTTTTGGGCAGGTGACAACATCAGTGAGTATGTTGACGAAGAACAAAAAGAAGTTTTAATCGAAGAAGCTACTAAGGCGTTTGAAACTGTATTAGACACACTACTAATCGATAGAGAAACAGATCCTAACAGCAAAGGTACTGCGAAGCGTATGGCTAAAATGTACTTTAACGAAATAATGAGTGGTAGATATGAACCATCACCAGATGCAACAGCATTTCCAAACGATAGCGAAGACAGATACGAAGGTATGTTGGTGGTACGTAGTGAGCTCCGCTCTATGTGCAGTCATCATCATCAGCCCGTTACTGGTGTCGCTTACATTGGTATCATTGCCGCACAGAAACTTATTGGTTTGTCTAAGTACACTCGTATTGCTCAGTGGTGTGCTCGTCGCGGCACTCTCCAGGAAGAGTTGTGTAACGATATTGCTAGGGAAATACAAAAAGCAACAGGAGCAACGGACTTAGGTGTGTACATTCAAGCAACACACGGTTGTTGTGAGAATCGTGGCATTATGGCTAAAAGCAGTTTAACACAGACTACAGTATTGCGTGGTGCTTTTAATACAGATATGGGTACAAAGAAAGAATTCTTTGACAATATTAAGTTACAGCAGGACTGGGCATCAAAATGATAGTACAAGTACCAGCCGAAGGCATTATGAAAACAAACGACTGGGGAAACAGTAAAGTTTACCGAGTTACTTGCGAGTGTGGCGCATCTGATCACGATCATCATGTTTGGGTAGAAGCTGACGAAAACGATGTTAGCGTTACTATCTATACAACTATAAAAAGCAACTGGTGGAATAAAACTCGCTGGCACGCTATTTGGACATTGTTAACTAAAGGATATGTCGACACAGAGTCTACAGTAATTTTAAAACAACAACAAGCCTTTAACTATGCTCATACTTTGTTAAGTGCTATAGAAGATGTAGATAACTTTAGAAAAGAACATAAAGAAAAATCAGCAGTGGCTAAACTAGCAGAGCAAGGCGATTGCGAATGAGCAATGCTAAACAAATATTTGATGAAATGATGGATCGTGTTAAACGATTACAAAAATTTGAAATCAAACGAGAAGTAGGTCCTAATTGGATTCCAAATGGAACAATCCCTTTTGATATTACAGCGAAAAATGGTATTGCTACATTTACAGTATACGCAGAGTTTTTACAAGACGCAGAAGATCAAGTAACACAATTTTTAGAACAGGATGAAGATGAGTAAGATTAAAATCGCGGAATTATTTTATAGTATACAAGGTGAAGGACGTTACATGGGTGTACCGTCTGTTTTCTTACGCACATTCGGTTGTAATTTTAAATGCGCTGGCTTTGGT
>Ga0208741_10000072_pt1 | contig 57022 bp, 85 predicted proteins | sample CryBogCBE03Jun09_FD_184576 | JGI IMG/M metagenome (GOLD analysis project Ga0208741, IMG submission 184576) | Freshwater microbial communities from Crystal Bog, Wisconsin, USA - CBE03Jun09 (SPAdes) | ecosystem: Environmental > Aquatic > Freshwater > Lake | place: Crystal Bog, Wisconsin, USA...
GATATGAACGCGGTTCATAACCGCTTGGATCAGCTCGAGGAGCGCGACAAGGAGAAGGACCGCATCATCGCGGCTCAAGCAGAGCGCATCAAGGAACTGGAGTCGGGCAGCCAAGTTGTGTCCGTGCACCGCCCTCCGACGTGTGCTACGTGCGGTCTTGTTGGGCACAAGAGCAACAACTCGCACCCTCTTGTTATGCCGACTGTTCGTGCCTCAGGACCCATCGCGCCCGTGAATCCAGTCATTATGACCCCAGCGAGTATTCAGCGTTGATAACTTAACGAGTGTTTAATTTAATCTAACAAAACTAGCATTTGTAACTCTTCCGCCGCGGCGTGCAAAAGGTTTCTTAGGTCCCCTGTTGGTAACTACATTTCCAAAACTCGCCTTGAGATTTTTATACACGTTATACAAATCTTGAAGTCTACGCCGAGGTGCGTTATTTCCAGGATTTTCAATCATCTTGTAAAGTACTAGGTTGGCTACTGTCTCTGGACGCCCTTCAACTCCTCCTCCAGAAAGAATACGTAGTTTGTTGAAAGCGGCTGCATCATTTGCAGATGCATTTATACCTCTGTAGATACCTTGAATAAAATTATTAGGTGCATTCCTGAAAAGACTATTATAATTAGAAATGTTTGGATGTCCTCGAAGGTACTGGTTCTTTTTACGTGTTATATAATTAAAGTATGTTATCAGAATCTTGTAAAGTTCTTTGAGATCCCTGAAAGGTACTCTGATACCAGCCTTTTTAAACCTATTATAATTTAGACCAGATGCCGTGCTAAGATGCGCGGGAGTTGTAAACCATGCCATGAAGACAGCCGTCCTCTGTATGAACCCTAGTTGTCTTGTATAATTGTTTCTAGCATTTGCTCTCGTCTGGTCCAGTCGTACAGGAATAACCTTGTGTATTACCTGCTGATCAAAAAATGTAACAACTGTTCCAGGCTTTGGATAAATGCGCGCTTCTTTGGAACCTTTTGCAAAAGATATTCCACCAGAATTTGCCATGACGTAGGATGGTCTATGAATGTATAACCCTGTTGTTAGAAAACCTTTTTCACCTGTTGAAACATTATAGTTCGAGTTTCTGTGCCAAGGAATTTTATAAGGGTCATTGCTAGTGGTTACACCAGATAAACGCGCCTTCACGCCGTGCCGAATAGATGCAGCTATAGTTCCACTCCAAAACGTACGGATAAACTGATGCTCGCTTTCTTTCAATCCTGCCCAGTTCATGTAGACTGCACTGACTCCAACCAGAACCATGTGTGTTGCTATAGATCTCCTATTCGCGTTGTTTGTTGCCGAACTTAATAAAAAATCTATATATGGGCCTTTACATGATATCCGTTCCATTGTGTTCATCCAGTTTCGATACTGATTACTCAAATTTGAATAATTTGGCCTATTAACAAACCGCAAATCATTCGCAGATATTTGGAAGACTTGGTTACCAAGAGTAACGGTAACTGAACCCGTTGCATTAGTTTTAGGAGGATTATAAAATTTCATACTAACATTTGTATCATAATATGTTACACCTTGTTTTTGAACTGCCGCTCGGAGTGTTTCCCGGGCGGGAATCATAGGGGTCAGATATAAATCAGTCATTCCGTCTTCTATAAACTTTTTCAAAATTGATGGTATTCTTACATTTTCTTTTATGATCACATCTTTCGGGGCGTTCGCCATAAAATAACCAAATATTTTACTTCCGACCGAACATCTTCGAGTACTTCTCGTGGACCCAGCGAGAATCAGCCTTGTAAATACGCGATGCACGAGGGGCCATGCGCTTGGTCAGCGTGCTGATGGCGACGAGGCGGCGCACGACGGCATGAGGATTCGGAATAGCCTGGGCCGAGGGAGGCCCAGATGTTCTCTGCGATGTTTTTGAGGAACTTATCCATTGATAGGTTAACGCGTCTTGGGTTTAAGCAAAACGTCTCGCTCGAGCCTGTCTGCGAGCTGCGTTGTTATTTGGGGATGAAAACTTGAACACGGTTAATCTTTTTGGGGGACTCTGGTTGGCGGCTCGTGGGGACTGTCTCTGGTTGGCGGCTCGTGGGGACTGTCTCTGGTTGGCGACTCGAGGGGACTGTCTCTGGTTGGCGGCTCGTGGGGGCGAATTCATAGGGACCGCCTCTTTGATGTTACTTGCTAACCTTCTGGCAGTTGTTTCTGCACTTTCAGATTTTGTACTCTTTGAAATATCTTTAATTAATTTTAAAGCTCGGCGTATAGATCCTCCCGTCCAAAAATTGACAAATCCTACACCGGCCAACAGTGCAGCGCTTACAGCCGTGACCACAATTACTGGGATACTCCCTTTTAACCAACGTGCAGTTGTTGAGAAAATTCCAGCCGTGGAACCCAAAGTTTCTCCGGCGGCTCCTCCGACATTCGCCAATCCTCCTAAAAACGCCCCCTTTGCACGAGCGAGTCTTCCGGCTAAACTTTTACGAAATTTCTCGGCTTCTATAGCTGCTTGACGTGCTATAGCCGCCTTTTCAGCCTCGTTTTTCGCCTTTGCACGTTCCTCCACCAGGTTTCTGGCGTGTTTTTCTTGGGCTTTATTTAATGCGGCTTTTGCGTTCGCCGCAGCCTTTTCAGCTCGAAGAGCTCTTTCAGCTTCTGCGTTCGCTCTAGTTTGTAAATTTTTGAGTTGAGCTCTTGTGAGTTCCTCTTGACCGTGAGTATAAACAGAAGCTATGGCTTTTCCTGCAGTTTCTCCGATTACTATAACTTCTTTGGACTTTTGTTCTCTTTCTGCGTTACATGCAGTTTCCTGTGCACGGCGTAACCTGTTCAACTCTTGCTCACTAGTGTTTCTTCCCATCCAATTTTTAGCTCTTGATGCAGCTTTCCACTCGGCATTTGATGTTTTATATGAGCATGAAAATTTTTCGGAAGAAGTACTAGATGATATAGAAACTAACGCCGACTGCAAAGAGTTCTGAACATCTTCGGGGCGTGGAACGAATGAAGATTTATTTTGGTTATAAATTGAAACTTTAGAGTTACCACTTAGAGTGTTTTTTGTAAGAGTTGCTGGAACAGTTTGACCATTCACTATTCGAGCCGAAATCAACATTATACCTATGAACATGGATCGAGCCTTACCTGATAACCCATATGATTTAGCTATACCGCCAAGCGTAGTCGGACTCTGATGCACAAGCCAATTAGGATCCTTTGTACGAAGTATAGAATGAATATTTGAATTATTTCCTAATTTAATATTCTGAGATAACGAGCCATTGTTATTGAAATTTGTTTTGGCGTTATAAAATATATTTGCGGGTGCCTGTCTTCTTGCCGCCGCCGCCATTCGTTTTCTGTACCTAAGACTCAAAGGTGGCATTTACTATTAGTTTATTTTTTAAATCTGGAGGCGTACTTTTCATGGACCCACCTGGAATCAGCCTTGTAAATACGCGATGCACGAGGGGCCATGCGCTTGGTCAGCGTGCTGATGGCTACGAGGCGGCGCACGACGGCGTGAGGGTCCTCCTTTCCAACATTGATAGCCTTCATGAGCGCCTTGTGGCGGTTGGTCTTTGCCTCGACTGGGTGGTATCCAAAACGGGTGAGCATACCGTGCTTAAGGGGACCTATCCGAACCTTGGACTTTCCGATAGTTCCCACGTCATACGCTGGAACGCCCCGGACAGACACGGTCTTGGCTTTACGCACGTAGGAGTACCCCGGGCGAGCCGCGGACCCCTTGACTGAAATGCGCTTGGCCGTGAGCTTGCGGACATGCGCCTTCCGGAGATCTGCGTGCATTTACATTTATTGAGAAAATTGTTGACTGTACCCGCATGTGTACATGCGGAGCTTGCTCTCGCTTGACGCACCAAAGTCGAACACGTCATCTCGAATCACGAGTCTGTGGGTAGGGACTGGGTATTCGTACCTGAGCTTCATAGTTGTGTACAAGAGACTGAGCGCATATGATTTAATGTCCTTCACGTCTGAATTCCATTCTGAAAAGCTCAAACCAACCGCAAGAACATTCTTTTTACCTATAAACGCACTTGATGGGGTCGATTCAACTGTTCCTCCATCTATATAATTCATTCCATCACCTAGCTTCACGGTCGAAAAAAGAAATGGAATAGCTATAGACGCACAAATAGCGTCAAGAACACTTAGGGCGGGTGTGGTGTCCACGCTAAAGTACTTTGTCTTTTCGAGCTGGATGCAATATGCAGTTACATGCAATTTTATGGGATACAATTCATATAATTCATTAAACGTAATATCTGTTTTGTTACATTCTGTCAAACAAATGTCAGACATAATTTTACGAATTTTAATTGGAGAAATTAATCCAAATTTTTTCATTAGAATTTTTAAATTTGGTTTCATTGCATCCTTTACAGGAACTTTTAATGAACATTCAAGAGTTTTTCGAATGTCACCTTTCATGAGACAGTACAGGAATCCAACGAGAGAACCTGCTGATGCCCCTGCAATTTCCTCGAGTTCATTCAATTTTCCACTGTCTTTTAATTGTGAAATGTATCCGAGATACAGATAAAATCCCATGGCACCTGGTCCTATAGATAGATGGGTAACCATACTTAATAGTATTCTGGAAATATTCCACGTATAAAAGCGAAGACAATTGCGAATACAGTCGTGTGAACCAGAAGGGTCGTTGGTCCTCCGTGTTTAGGAATGGATAAAAGCACATCGGGAGTCAAGAGAATGAAAAGAATTGTCGTCGTGATCAAATCCATTTTAGTCACTGTGACCTTGACCACAAATTTACAAATTAAAAAATACAAAATTGAAAATAAAAAGGCATGAACGCCAACGTGCTTGTGTGTTCCAAACAGGCTGGGGTTCATAACTGCAAATAGTATGGACGGGACGAGAACCTTGGGTCCTGTCACATCAAACATTACAATGACGATCTATATTTTGTCGGACCCATGTGAAAAAGTTTATATCTATGATCCTATCGGAAATTACGGGAACACGGCACACAATGTTCCACATGTCTTCTTCTACGTGTGTAGGTGGAATTGGGTCAAAATACCTATGTGGTTCCATTACAAACTCTACAAACTTGGGATATGTTGTCCGAAGATTTAGATAATGCGAATCTGCATATTCTCGAATCTTTTCCCATGCATCCAAGAGTTGCTCCGAGTACCAGTCTTGCCAGTCTTCTGGATGGAGGGGGTCCGGCTCGTCGTTCGACTCTTCTGAATCGTACGCGAGTTCCGCCGTGTCCCATAGTTTGGTGGTGGGCGCATCAAGCCCGAATGATTCTTTTTTGAAAACCATGTTCTTATAAATTAAGAGACTCAGACCTTTAGACCAGTAACGGTAACTCCGTTAACCTCACGGGTAGGTGCTGCATCGAGGATGGCGTTAAATGCCCCCTCGACCTGTGCCTCGTTCCCGCCAAAAAACAGTCGCAGACCAGTCTTGATGACATCCTTCGTCAGTGATCCCTTCTTCTTGCTCTTTTTGAAATTTACCTTGATTTTTTCGTGAACTTTGACTGTGTCAATCTCGTTCCGAGCCATGTGTTCAGTCACTAGCTTGCGAAGCTCCTTTTCACGTTGATTCAACGTTCCAAGATCTTTGCGAGCTGCGGCGAGTTGGGCTTTTAAAGCAATCCACTCGGTCGTGGTGGTCTTAAAGTCCATTTCTATTATTTCTGGTTTAAAAAACAGGAGTGAAGCGCGTTGTTTACATGTAATCGTTATCAATCTCGAAGTTGGGCCGCATGATATCTGGGGGAATGGTGCTGAGGTTGAAGATGCTGACTGGGTCGCGAGGATTGAGAGGCTCTGAGCGCTCCTGGCGATTAGCGTTGCGCAGAACACCGCCCAGAGTCTCTGGGTAGCCAATCTGGCTCCTGGGATCTAGGTAGCTCTGGCCAGAGAGGATGAGGCTTGGGTCATACTGCCCAAAGTCATCCGTGCCTACAACTTCACGAGGGATCAGAGCAGCTGATGAAATGCCATCGGCGGCCCATGACCCACCCATGGGCTGAGAGAGGTCCACGGCGTTGGAACCTCCTGCCTGTGAAGTTGAAAATTGGGCCGGCTGCATCACATTCCCACTTGCAGCCGTATTATTGTTGTAATGATTTGTGTTAAACCCGACGACTGACGCTGATGCTGGAGCTGACATTGACCCAAAGAAAGGACTCTTTTTCGGCATCAAGAAAACTATGAACAAGATTGCCACGAGTACCAAAATTGCTAGACGCTTTTTCTCCATCTTATATTATGATCTTATAATTTTTTTGAGGCTAATCCAAATCCACATAGTCTGATGGATCCTCAACTTCGGGCTCTTCGACTGGGTCATCGGTAAAAAGGTATGAGTGTACTGGCTCCTTGGGCGCAGCCTTGGTACGGACCTGGACAATTCGCCAAATTGGACCGAATGATTTCTTCAGAAACCACAGTCCTGAAAGCTCGAGAACCACATCACATGTGGTACCAACTGCAACCGCCTGGAGCTCGACTGGGTTTTTCTGCGAATCAAATGCAACCGTGCGAGTCTGACCCTTGACGGTCACAAGTGATGCGTCAAGAATGCCATCAGACACACTCTCCTGATATGCAGCGGAAATTAGTTCATCTGAAAGATCCTTCCTGAACCATTCCATCTTTGACTCCTTGGCCTTGGCGATGATCTCAGCATCAATTCCAGTAAACAAGTCAGAGTTACTGATCTTGAATGTAACCGTCTTGGTCTCGAGAGGATCCTGAAGCACAAGACCATTCACCTGATGCCGAACTGGACCAATCTTGAGAAAGTATCGACCATTTGGTAGCTTCTGAGGCGTTCCGTACTCCATGTACCTTAATAAATATTGTATTCTTTATATTAGATGACGTCCTGTAGTGGAGAGTTTGTTTCGAAACAATGCATGTGTCTTCCCGACCCTATGGATGATTTGGGAAAAATATGTGGATACGTAAACATTCAGAACGGGCTGGTGTACCCATGCAATCCTGGGTGTTGTGCTGGACAGTGTAATAAAACAGTAGCAGGCGTCCGTTTCCGTATCGATCCGTCCCAATATTCTGATGTGTTGCCGCTGGGATTCAACGTCAATTTGCCACAATCAGATGAACCGACATCCACTTCAAGAGCGACTTCATTTCCACCTACAGTTCCAGCTCAGGTAATTCCAGTCTGGCAAGTTTTGATAACTCCAATATTTCTTTTGATCTTGATTCTCCTGATGATTTTTATGGCTTAAAGGCTACACCCTAGACTATAATAGAAATGGACCCACTTTCAATCGATGCACTGCTCAAGGAGATTAAGGCTCTGCGCAAGGACATGCGCAAGGTTCGCCAGCACCTGGAGGACCCTGCGGGTGAGAAGGCAAAGGCTCGTGCAGCCAACAACGGTTTCAACAAGCCGATGAAGCTGTCCGACAAGCTGCGGGCTTTCCTGCAGCTTGGTCCAGAGGACCTCATGTCCCGTTCTCAGGTGACCCGCAAGGTGAACGAGTACGTCGAGGCAAAGGGTCTGAAGAATGGTCAGAAGATTAGCCTGGACGACACGCTCCAGGATCTGCTGGCTGTTCCAGAGGGTATCCAGGTGACCTTTCTGAATATTCAAAAGTTCATCAACCCTCACTACATCAAGGAGCCCAAGCCTGAGAAGGCACCCAAGGAGCCAAAGGCCCCCGAGGCGCCTGCAGTACCCGCCGATGCTCCCCCAAAGGAGAAGAAGGTTCGCCCGAAGGTGGCGAAGCCTGCGGCAACGGCTTAAACAAATGGATGTCAGATAATATAAAATGGAACTTGAGTCAGCTCCAGAAATTTCTCGCGAATTTCTAAATTCTCTTGTTGGAACTAAAGTTAAAAATACAAAAACGTATCAGCGCGCTTTCACTCACAAAAGCGCTCTGAAGCGTTACTCTGCTCTCGATGGATCATATGAGACTCTGGAATTTATGGGAGATTCAGTCCTTGGTTTCATAATTACCAAGCATCTTTTTGACCTTCACGAGAAGGAACAGGAAGGGTTCTTGACCAAGGCACGCACGAAGATGGTCAGGGGAAAGACTTTGTGCGAAATCTCCAAAGTTCTCGGTCTCGATAAACTTATTCTCATGGACGAAAAGGGCGAGCGAAACGGGTGGAACACAAATGAACACATTATGGAAGATGTATTCGAGGCCCTTATAGGAGCAATTTATATTGATTTAGGAATGGTTCATGCAAAAAATTTCGTTTTAGAAAGTTTCAAAAAAGTAACCACAAGTTTGGTAGACGACAATTACAAGGATCAGCTGATGCGGTGGTGTCAGGCGCTCAAGTACCCGCTTCCAGAGTACCTCTTGACCAATACAATCAACGGCACGTTTTGCATAACTGTTGTGGTAAACAACCAGTCCGAAGCTGTTGGGTACGCAACAACAAAGAAGCAAGCAGAACAAAATGCGGCTGAAATTGTACTTAAGACGGACTCTCGTTTCAAAGGAAAGAATGTCCCAGCTCCTGGAACGAGTAAAGCAACTCAAGGAGGCGACATACGCCGACCAGAGAACGGAGGAATGGCTCAAACTTCGTGAAAATATGATAACTGCAAGTGATGTCGCGTCTGCCATCGGTGACAATCACTACGAGAGTCCCGACGCATTTGTTCGTAAAAAGGTTCTGAAAACGCAATGGGCCGGAAACGCCGCAACTGCACACGGTACGCTTCTCGAGCCTCTTGTGCGCGACCTTTATGATCAGAGGTTCGGGAAACACACAACGGAAATAGGTCTTGTACAGCATCCAAAGTATCCTTTTATCGGGGGATCGGCAGACGGTATCACCGACGACGGGATACTTCTTGAGATTAAATGCCCACTTACTCGAAAAATTGAAAACAAGGTTCCAAAGTATTACATGCCTCAAATTCAGCTTCTTTTGGAGATTTTAGATTTTGAAGATTGCGATTTTGTTCAGTACCGACCGGCAGAGGGTGAGTCGCCGGAGATCTTCATGGTCACACGGGTAAAACGCGACCGTGAATGGTTTGCTAAAAATCTTCCCAAAATGCAAGCCATCTGGGAAAAGGTCCTGAAAGGTCGCGAACACGGTCTTTGTGAAATTCAAGATGACGAACCCTACATTAAGATAAATATCGCATGTGAAGTAAGAGACGATGGGCGCCTGTCCCCACAAAATGAAGATTCTCAAGTGCAATGAATGCCTTGCCATGTGTTGCGCAAGGTGTATCCAACTTGAGAGTCACTCGTGTCCTCGTTTGGCAGCACGGATCATAGAAGAAAAACAAAATTTGGAAAAGAAACTCATCAAGGTGGTTGCGAGTAAGGTGGTGCCTATCTGAAAACATACACGGCAAGAGCAATGAGCAAAAGAATTATCAGAATGTCACTGTCTTTATTCAAGTGTCCAGACCACAATTGATTAATAATTGAGCACTTCTTCTGGGGCATTTCACAAGGTTTCTTTATTTCAGGAGGAACTGGCATCGTCTCGAGTCCTGGACGATACCAGGTCGAAACAAAGGTTTCAGGGTACTCAAACTTGCGAGCTGGATACCCTAGAAAAGGCGCTGGACTCGGAGCTGCTTCGTTGAGAAAGCCTGGTCCCGAACGATTGATGTGGTCTGGAGTAAAGTGTGTCAGGTCATCATTCGGGTCATTCTTTGCCATGGGACTCTCGTCAATCTGCACAACATATGACCCATCAAGTCCATCATAAAATCCACCGTTTGTAGGGGTACCAAATGTATTTGTCGCGGTAAATGGATTGATATGATTTATGTGAGCGCAGTCACTTATCATAGCGGCAGTGGCCATTAATAAACTCGTACATTTTTTTCCACTGGGTAATTTTTGCTCTGAACTTTATTTCTGTGAAGTTCCCACATCTGATCAAGATCGATGTTGAGCATATGAGCCAGTTGAAAAAGATAACTGAAAACGTCACCCATTTCCATAACAACATCTATTCCGCGATCTTTTTTAAGATTCGTCTTGCGGTACAGGTGCTGATTTTGACGGATGGCGCTTGCAAGCTCCCCGTTTTCCTCGGTGTACAACATCCACACGGTACTTATTGGAGCTTTGTCCCAACCTTTTCGTTTACATAATTCTGCAGTTTCGTCACGGTACTTATTCATCTTACGGTGAACACGAGTGAGATCCTTAAGTTATCCTCGCAAGTTGTTTCTTGAACCTAATAACAAGAAAAAGCGCAGTCGCCAAAAACACAATGTCAATTAATTGAACCCAATTTTTTGTAACCTTTTCATCATTCGTCTTGGACATTATGATTGGTTCAAATATCACTACTCCTACCAAACGAATTACCCTTTCAAGAATGAAGAAAATTATAAAGCCCACAAGAATGTCATCCAGAGGTCTCATTGATAATTTACAATATTTATTTTTTCAAAATTAAATATATACTTACAAGACATACAAGACACGCTACACCTCCTATAGAATTAGAACATGTGTTTTGTTTTATCATAGGGTTTGTTCCACAGAAGTTATTTTGGGCAAACCCTAAAACGCACATGGCTATACAGCAAACAAAAACTACAGTCAAGTTGTTCATTTATATTTACTGAGGATTAATTCCGTACTTGTTGTTAATAGGAATTTTATTTCCGTATGTGCTCGTGTTGATTGGGTTCAAAAGAGGAACGGGGTTTGATGTAATGTCCTGGAGGTAGGTTATCTGCTGAAGAACGCCCGTGAGGACCATCTGGCTCGCCTCGTCAACCACCTTGGAATTCATCTTGGAAACATTGTCCTTGACGTTATTGTACTCATCGGACGCCATGTTAATGTAGACCTTGCGCATGAGACCCTGGATGTCCGCATCATTCTGCTTGTCTATCGTGTAGCCAGTTTGTTTTTTAATTAGTGAAATTAAATTATTGTGAATTGTTTCCCGATTAAAGTCTGAGAAGAACGCGTTCGACAGAGGCGTTGGGCGGAACCGCGTGGACATTGTAATGCCCTGATAAAAAAAACAAGCGCTTCTTACTCAAATGAAGGTCTTCAAGCGCAATGGTTCCCCAGAGGAAATGCTCTTCGACAAGGTGACTCTACGTATTCAGAACCTCAATGAACCACCCCTCGATGGAGTCTCTCCCGCAAAGGTTGCCCAAAAGGTTTTTTCATCAATGTACGATGGGATCACAACCGCAGAGATTGACACACTGAGTGCTGAGGTGGCTATTGGTATGATTACCGATGATCCAAATTATGAAATTTTAGCAATGAGAATTACCGTCTCAAATCTTCAAAAGATTTGCCCAAAGACTTTTTCGAGTGCTATGGTTTCTCTTCACACAAAGGGGATCGTTTCGGCTGAGTTTATGAAAGACCTAAAACTCGAGATGGACTCGTGGATTGATCATTCTCGCGATTACCTCTTTGGATATTTTGGAATCAAGACACTTCAGAAGGGATACCTGTACGAGGGTGAGACGCCCCAGTACCTTTTCATGCGCGTGGCCCTCGGTATACACGGCTCAGACCTCGTTCGTGTTCGAGAGACGTACGATTTAATGTCTCAGAAATATTTCACGCACGCGACTCCGACCCTTTTCAATGCCGGTACGAAGCGCCCTCAAATGTCGAGCTGTTTCTTGGTTGCCATGAAAGAAGATTCAATCGAAGGAATTTATGAGACGCTCAAGGAGTGTGCTCACATTTCCAAGTGGTCTGGGGGCATTGGCATCCACTGTTCGAATGTTCGAGCACGTGGGTCAAAGATTCATGCAACGAATGGTATTGCAGATGGTATTGTGCCCATGCTCCGCGTCTTCAACAACACGGCCCGCTATGTAAACCAGGGTGGCGGGAAACGCAAGGGGTCGTTCGCCATTTACCTGGAGCCGTGGCATGCAGACATTATGGAGTTTCTAGACCTGCGGCTCAACCAGGGAGACGAGGAGTCTCGGTGTCATGACCTTTTCACAGGTCTTTGGATTCCAGATCTTTTCATGAAGGCTGTGGAGAATGATCAGGACTGGTGGCTCATGTGCCCAAATGAGTGTCCGGGGCTTCAAGATGTTCACGGAGCAGCATTCGACGAACTTTATGCAAAATATGTTCTTCAGGGTAAGTTTATGCGTGTCGTCAAGGCTCGGGACGTTTGGAACTCTGTACTCAAGTCACAGGTTGAGACCGGAACGCCCTACATGTGCTACAAGGACTCAGTGAATGCGAAATCGAACCAGAAGAACATTGGAACGATCAAGTCGAGCAATTTGTGTACCGAGATTATGGAGGTTTCTGGTCCAAATGAGACTGCTGTCTGCAACTTGGCGTCTCTGAGCCTTCCCGCGTTTGTAGAGAATGGAGTCTTTGATTACGGAAAGCTCCATGATGTAACGCGGGTCATCACAAGAAACCTTAATCGTGTGATTGACCGGAACTATTACCCGACAGAACCGGCTCGCAAGTCGAACCTTCGCCACCGTCCCATTGGTATCGGAGTTCAGGGACTTGCGGACGTTTACATGATTCTCGGTATTCCATTCGATTCTCCTGAGGCTCGAGAACTCAACAAGGCAATCTTTGAGGTGATTTACTGTGGAGCACTCACAGAGTCGTGCCAACTCGCAAAGGAGGAGGGACCCTACGAAACATTCAACGGGTCTCCAGCTTCTCACAATATCCTGCAGTTTGATATGTGGGACAAGGATCCAAAGGGGTTCCTTCCGGTTCGTGAGAAGATTGCAGTCTACGGACTCCGCAACTCGCTCTTGATTGCCCCTATGCCGACTGCATCCACCGCGCAGATACTTGGGAACAACGAGGCATTCGAACCGTACACGACAAATATTTACCTTCGCAGAACCCTCGCAGGAGAATTCGTAATGGTAAATAAGCACCTTGTCAAGGATCTTCAAAAGTTGGGGAAGTGGAATTCGGAAATCAAGACGGAAATTGTGCGTGCGGGTGGAAGCGTGCAGACTCTAGACATTCCGGATCGTCTCAAGAAAATTTACAGAACTGTTTGGGAAATTCCTCAAAAGTCTCTGATTGATATGAGCGCAGACAGAGGGCCATTCATCGACCAATCGCAATCGCTCAACATCTTCATGGAAGATCCGAGCCTGGCGAAGCTGAGTTCTATGCACATTTACGGGTGGAAGAAGGGACTCAAGACTGGGATGTACTACTTGCGAACGCGCCCAAAGGCTCGGGCTCAGCAGGTGACTGTACCGGTCGCACTCGCGTGCTCTCGTGAAAACCCTGGAAATTGTGAGATGTGTTCGGGATAAAAATATTTTGTAATAATACAAATGGAGGATTGGCAGAGAAGAGGATATGTTAATAAAAACTCAAATAATCGGCACAGAGAAATGCTCCGAAAGGAACAGGAAGAGCGCAATAAACGTCGGGAAAACGCGATAAAGAGGTTTAGAAACGCAAACATGTCTAAAAAAGTGGGCGTTTTAAAAAATCAACCCAAAGTTCCAGTTTTCAAAGGACTAATGGGTTACTACAGAATAAACGTAAATTATCGAAACGGAAAACATTATAAAGATACATCATATGTTCCCAAAAATAAAATTAAATTTAATGATTATATGCCAGTAGCAAACTATTCGCAGAGCATAGCGTCCAAGTACGGTCTTACGCGTTTAAATAACGCCAAGACCCGGAACGGGTACACGGTTTATTACAAGAAGGGATTCTTCGGGAAGACGTACTACAGGGTGAGTGGACCGGGTGTCGTACGTATCAATAAATCAAGTATCATTACCAAACGTCCGAACAATGTGAAGAAGAAAAACAACAACCGCCGGAACAACAACCGTAACCTTGAGTATATAAATTAAATATTATCATGTAGCATGGCACCTTCAGGTCTAGGTCTCACGAAGTTTTCAATTGGGGAGTTTACGTACAACCCCAAGACGTCGGCTCTCACCCCGACGCGTTCAAATAACGAGCGCATGGCGCGCCTTCGGGCAAGTGCGGCATCTCAGCGCCCCGTGATGCCTTCACCCAAGAGGGCTTCCCCCAAGCGCAAAAGCCCCCCCCAGCGCAAGAGTCCATCCAGACCCAAGGCGACGGTCCATTACGTGAGGACCGCATCCCAGAACCTAGAGAGAATGGCCCGTTTGTCCAACAACAGGTACAAACTCCTTAAGGAATTGGAGGCTGGAATAAGGAAATGGAAAAAATAAAATTCACGGTATACAAATATCTTGATATTGATACAAAAAGAATTTTAGGAATTCCTCCAGGTAAAATTGATCAAGCAAAAGCTTGGAGACTGTCGTACCTTCTTTGGAGTCACGATGGGCTCGTGTACAACCTAGACTCCCATTCGCTACACTGTTTTAGAAACGGGATGCACAGTATACGGCGACCTATAAGCCTGAGTAGTATGGGAGACTGGACGGCTATTTTTAACGACGAAAACACGGAACATAGTATAGAGTACAATTCGGCTGACGGATCATATGTTTTCAGTCCGGGTCATAATCAAACAATTTTTACAAATCTTAGAGTTCTTTTACGAGGTTCAGGTTTAGTTAAAACAAAAATTCTTTAAAGACTCAATGGGGTTTTGGCATGAAATTGACTTGACCAAGATTGAGTCCACGCTCGCTACGAAAGACAAGCTCAGGTACACATACAAAGGTGGTCCTCTCCGTTTTCAGGTTCCAAGAGGTATGTGTACATGGGGGGTTTCTGCATACAAATCATTTAATATTGATTTGTCTAATCAAGAATTTGTAAATTGGTGGAAGAACCTTGAGAGCATGTTGTGTAACCGCGAGCCGTTCACTTCGAACATGAAGACTGGATCTCTTCGTGTAAAGATTGACGAAAGTACGTATGTTTTTGACGCTGATTCAAAGCAGGTCACACCCGAAATTAAAGAAGGACTCTTTCGTGAGCAGGAACTGTCTTGTATTATTGACGTCGATTCAAACTATTTTTATAATGAAAACTGGGGTCTCGTCGTGAGAGCCTACCAGGTTCGGTACTATGGGTCACCTCCAAAAGAGCCAGATGTGTTTGAGAGAGGGAAGTGTGCTTTTATATAAAAGCTCTTCCTAAGTTGTAAACTGCATCTGCACCTTCAAGAGCTGCAATAGGTTTGTAAGCCATTGTAATTTTGTAAATTACAAATCCAATAATTGCAATACACACAGCAACTGTCAAAAGTATAAAACCAAATGTAAATGACGGAGGATTTTGTTCAGAATCTGTTGGATTTGACGGGTCATAGGCTATAGTAGTCGATGTGGGGAGTGGGTTATTCCATGTCCCTGAGAGTGTATAACTTGCGCTTCCCACTTTGTAACTTGCCAGTCCTGGACATGTGTTTGATGAACAGCTTCCAGAACTAGAGAGAGTAGCATTAACTGTTGCAGTATGTTTATCGGTTCGTGCTGAATTCAGAGCCATGGCTCCCGAAACACACAGACTAAGTGCTAAACATACTGAAACACCGAGCCCAATTTGGGCTTTCAATTGTCCCACCTGGGCTAGGCCGCCATAGACGTTCTGAGCCATTGATTTTAGATTACAAATTAAGCTGGAGCTTTGTAACCCATGTACATACCGCCAAATGATGCGAGGATAATTACGACACCCATCACGATCATGTACGTCAGGTAATCATTATTCGTCTTGTGTGAAGTTTTGTAACTTGAGTTGTCATTGTAACACTGCTTGGCGATTGACGTGGAAGCAAGAGTCATTATTGCAGCAACTAGCATGCAGAATGCAAGCATAATATAGGTGACATTCATTTACTATACGAATTTATTTTATTTCTTGTAAATCTCTCGGGACCGTTCGAGAAGCTTCCCCTTGAGGAGGGCAAACCCTGTGATGCCAAGCTCCTTCTTGGCTTTGGCGACCGCCTTTATCCAAGGGTTTGACTTTTCATCCTTGGATTTAGCCTTGCTCACTATTTCTCCCTTGACCATTTTCAGATCCTTCTTCTTGAGACCGCCTGGGGTGACATCGGCATTGCCGTGATAGACTTGAGCGCGAGAACCAACTACCATTTATATTACAACGCGAATATTTTTGCGAGCGCTCGGATATTCAACTTAGTCTTCGTCACGTTGGGGACTGCATTTTCCAACTTGGAATCCTTGAGCAAATTTGCCGCGAGACTCGCCTTTCCTGCTTGCAGCGCCATGATGCTCTGCTCCACACTAGGGGTCGCATCCGTGCCTATGTAGACCAACCTCCGAACCGTCACCTTCTTTGTCTGGCCCGTGCGGTGCGCCCGAGCGATAGCCTGAAGCTCAGTCGCCGGGTTCCAGCTGGGAGCCGTTATGTAAACTCTGGTAGCCTCCTGCAAGTTGATCCCCACACCACCCGCCTTGATCTGGATCAGGAACACTGGAGCTGGTGTTTGGGTCGAATTTTTGAACCCAACAATAGCCGCATCTCTTTCAAACTTGCCGATAGACCCGTCAATTCGAAACACCTGTCTGTCGCCAAGTCGTTTCTTGATTTCAATCATCTCCCCTGTAAAGTTGTAGAATATCAGAGTCTTTTCAGTCGGGTGAGACTCGATCAATTCGATCAAAGTCTCGAGCTTTTTCGAACGCCCGGTCCACTCTTCTGGCTCGGTCTTGAGCTGAGCCGCTATCCCGTTCAGGTATGTCTGAGGCCACGTGAGTGCCTGGCGCGTTCGCATAAGCGCCTCGAGCATCTCCATTTGGTGGAGTGCCCTATTTTCAGACTTCATGATACTCTGGATAACTCCCTGAGAGCGATCGTAGACTTGCTGGTACAGCTCAGCCTCCTCTCTGTACATTTCAATCTCAAGATTCTGGAAATCACACGGAGGAAGTTCGAGTCGCTTATTGTGCATGGCGACATCCGTCTTTGTCCTGCGCAGGACATAACGCTCCCTGAAAGTGTCGGGCATTGCCTGCACGTTTTTGCGGTTGTGGCCCAGGAAGCCGCAGAGGTTCGCAAAGTCAGCCATTGAGTTGAAAATTGGAGTACCCGTGAGAATCCACCGAATCTTTGCAGTGATTGCACATGCCGCAATGTGCGTCTTGCTTCGACGGTTACGAATTTCGTGACCCTCATCCAAGATGACCCGACCCCACCGCTCGTGGATCAGCGGGCAAAGGGGCTGGTGCGCTCGAGAGGGAAGGACCGAGTACGGAGCTATCGTTACATCGGCGGGAGTGACCATGCGCTTTGGCCCATCGAACACGTTGACTGATAAATGAGGTGCAAATCGAGCAATCTCATCTCTCCACTGTGAGACTATGGACTTTGGCATTACGATAAGTGTCTTTTGCGGGTTCACGCACATGACTGCAAGCATCTGAACCGTCTTCCCTAGACCCATCTCATCACACAAGAAGCCTCCGGGAAAAAGCGCATCTTTGGTCTCGCGGTCATAGAGCCAATTGAGCCCTTCGCGTTGGTAGGGGGCAATCAGGCGCGTCTTCAGGAGACCCATTGCGTTTGAGTTGAAAAAGGGTAAAAGCATGGATCGTGACGTCTACATGACTCGAATTTTCTCTCTGTTCATTATATATGAATGACGCCATCGTCAACAGTATTGTTAAATCTTTGGTTTCGGCAACTGGGCCAGAACTCAATGCAATTCTTCAAAAAACTCCATCCAATGTGATTGCACAATCAATTTCAAAAATAATTAAAAACAAAATTACAATTCCCGGAAATACTGCAGTAGCAATTGTTTCCAAGATTCCTCAAAAGAATTTAGGTCCTATAATTTCGGAAATTATAAAAGGTGCGGTAGGGACCAATGCCGCGGTAGCGGTTGTCAAGTCATCAAGTACCAATGACATTTCAAAAACAATTTCCAATTTAATTAAAAGCAAAATTATAATTTCTGGGAATACTGCATCAGAAATTGTTCAAAAGATTCCAGACAAGAATGTAGTTTCAGAAATTTTAAAAGGTTCACTAGGAACTGATGCATCAATTGCCGTTGCAAAGTCTGCACCAACAAATGTAATTGCAAAATCAATTTCTGATTTAATTAAAAGTAAAATTATAATTTCCGGAAATACTGCATCGGAAATTGTAAAAAATATTCCAGACAAGAATGTGGTTTCTGAAATTCTAAAAGGTTCATTGGGAACCAACGCCGCAGTCAGTGTTGCAAAGACTGCACCAACAAATGTAATTGCACAAACAATTTCTGATTTAATTAAAAGCAAAATTCATCCAAACGTCAAGAATGCATTGCGTCAAAGAAATTTATTGCCCAATGATAAGATGATCCCTTCACCTACATTTAATGGCCCAAAACCAGGGTACGTTTTCAAGACTGGGAATCAAGGGACGGGGTATTACCCAAACACAGGACCTCAGGTTCCACTTGGCCCCGCCACTCCTGTCGCGCGTAACTATTCAAAAATGACACTCGCACAATTAATAGTTGCTCTAAAATATTACCCTGCAAACAAGGACAAAATACTGGAAGAAATTTACAAAAGATTTTCTGAAGAAATATCAGATATCCGAAAGAAAGGAGGTTCTGCACGGGCCCGCCGTCTTGGCGAACTCTTGCGTCTCCTTCCAATGAATTTCAGAAACAGAGGAAACGCAACTTCTCTCGTTATTGATGATGTGAGAAACGTGCGTAACATGCGAGAGCTTTCAAACCTTGTGAGTAATCTTGGAAGAGTTCCAAATGATAATATAAAGAAGGCTATCCTTGCTCGTAAATTAAATTTTATGCGAAAGCCAGGAATTACAAATGAAGGTCGTCGGACAAACGGAGGCGGCAAGGGGTGGTTCAATTGGGGCGGCAGAGGCGGAGGAGCAGGCGGAGGGACAGGTGGCGGAGGGTTCAACTGGGGAGGCAGAGGCGGAGGGACAGGTGGCGGAGGGATCAACTGGGGCGGCGGTCGTGGAGAAAAGTTCAACTTTGGAGGTCGCGGAGAAGGGCTCAACTTAGGAGGCGGTGGTCAAGTAAACCCTGGAAACTGGCGTCGAGCTTTGATCGGTAAAACAAGCACGCCAAGCGGTCGTCCAGTTACAAACACGGGAGACTGGCGGCGCGCACTGGCCGGTGCACCAATTCCTGCAGAACAGAAGCGTGCAATTAATTATGCAGGTGGAGTTCCTCGCGCAATGAATCAAATTGCGCGAGTTCCCGAGGGGGCTCCCGAAGTTGCGCGAACTGCCGAGGCGCTCCATCTCACAAACGGGAACGCCCGCCAGGCTATGAACATGCACAACGTAAGCGCTCCGGCAATCAATGCTGTACGGCAGCTTGGAGGACCTGCGCGTGCAGTCAATGTTCTCGAAGGTCTGAACACACTTTCTATGAAGAAGCCCAAGTCCGTGAAGAGACGTTCAAAACTCAAGCCCCGAATCGCCGAACTGAATCGTGTTATAAATGCCGTGAAGAAGAAGAAACTCATTTCACTCGTGGCTCACAACGTCACAAAGACTGGCAATATTCACGAAAACGAAAACAAGCTCAAGAAATATTACAAGAAGGTTATCAAGGCGGATATTTTGAGAACTCCATTTGCGAAGATTGCCAAGGCGGCTGCAAAAAAACGAGTCATGTAGACGCCACAAAGACACAACTCCCATGTTCATAAAGAAACATGGACATGTACCAGTACATTCAGGATCTCGCGCGAGTTCGTGAGCGCATCGTCCGTTTAAGACCGGAATGGCCCGCGCCATCGTGGCTCAAGATTACAACAATGACTATGCATTCATTCAACGACAGAAAAGTTGACATAGCCAAGTTTCGTGAGAGGTTTCAACCGATGACTATCCGTCCCAAGGGAACGGAAGGTCCGGGATTTACATGGACTATGGACACAACATCATTCTATAACCAAATATCCATAAGAACACGCGACGACTACTCTGAAAAGAGTGTCAAGATCTTTCCAAACGGCACTATTCACTTATCAGGCGGCAACTCTCCGATTGACGGGGAGCGAATCCTGAACCAGGTTGCCTTTATAATGAAAGAAACGCTCGGGTTGGAAGAAATTCCGCACATGAATCCGTTTGAGATTTCTATGATTAACTCAAACTTTGATTTCAACGTGGTTGTGAACAGTCACAAGGTCAAGGAACGGTTCGATAAGCTTGATGGGTTCAAGGTGAGTTATGAACCGGACAGGTACAGTGCAGTCAAGATCAAGTTCAAGCCAAAGCCGGACATGAAGAAGATGACCATCAGCGTGTTCAAGTCGGGAGCAACACTTGTAGGGGGGGCTAAAACGCTTGAAGAACTGGTGGCGGCCTACGACGTGGTTCTATCATGTATAGACCCGAGCATGTTTGTGGCCAAGACACCAGTCGTTCGCAAGTTTGACATGATCCTAGGAGCATCTTTCGACGAGTGGAATAGAGTTCTTCAGAATAAAATGTAATAGCAATGTAAATGAGTACCCGCATAGGTATGGCTGATGGCCGTTGTCTCACCGAGTTCACGTCTAACCGTCTCATGACTGAGGCTCTCATGCAAACCCAGAAGATTGATGTAGAAGACAATTACAAGTTCCGGACGCAGTATCTCCAGACCGTAGATAGCCTGAACCTTCCTCTTCGTAATGCAGCATGCCGCGACGGTATGGTTTCCGTGCTTGTGGATCAGCAGGAGGGACAGGGTCCTCCAAAGGGGTTTTGCTAAAGATAAGACACTCTAGAATATTAATGAAAATAGTCATCGATGGGAATATCGGTGCAGGCAAAACGACACAACTCGGTTTGCTTGAATCGAAAGGTTGGTACGTTCACAGAGAGCCAATTCAAGACTGGCCTCTCAAGGAATTTTATGAGGACCAGGTAAGATGGGCGTTCCTGCTTCACATGCGAATTCTCCAGAAACTCGAGCCTATTTACACAACGAAGCATGTAATTTACGAACGATGCATGTGGAGCTCTCGCTTTGTGTTTTGGCCACTCATTCAGGACAAGGTCCATCCAACTGAAAGAGACTGTTACGAGTACTATTTTCGCAAGGTTGAATGGTTTCCTGATATTTACATTTACCTTTCTAAAAGTCCTGAATTGGCTCACGAGCACATTCAGAAACGTAACCAGACGGGTGATGCTTCCGTATCTCTCGAGTATCTTCGAGAACTCGACAGGAAATACATGAACCTTGTAGAGGGTACTCGTGCATATGTAATTGACGCAAACAGGACTGAGGGTGAAATCCATGAAGAAATTTGTAGGATACTTTCAGAGAATGAACTGCTCGTCAATGACTCTTTCAGGAAAGAAGTGTAAACACATGGCTATCCAAGACGGGAAATGTCGCATCCATTCACAGCATGCATGTACAATTTGTTTGGAATTGACCAATCGTAGTGATCGTAAATTGAAATGCAAGCACATGTTTCATGACAAGTGTATAATCAAGTGGTACGAGGAGTCAATAGAATGCCCCACGTGCCGCATGGAGCAGGATGATGATCCTCTCATAATATTTCGAAAAAATATTGAAGAAAATATACGGATAAAATACAAGGATGCTATAAAGTCGCTCGAGTACGAACTTTCCCAAGCCCTGCGGCGCCGGGGCTAAGATCTTTTACAGGAGTAAACCAATGGAAAGGCGGTGTGGGGCACAGACTCTCCTGGGAAATCCATGTAGGCAAATTCTCAGGGGAGAACAGGAAAGGTGTTGGCAACACACGGGACCCCAGTGTGCCGTGTGTTTCGGACACATGATCAGGGACACCCGCCAATTGCCATGTAATCACACATTTCACACACGATGTGTTGACCGTTGGAAAGCCTCGTGTCACGGTGACCCTACGTGCCCCATGTGCCGAGAACCATTCGATGTTCCATTGTATAGATGCCGTCTCATTATAGAACGTGTATTAGATGGTTTAAATTCAGTTACTGATTTCGAAACAAGTAACGTACGTTCTATAGTTGGAGGGTTTGGTATAAATCTTGAAAGAGGTCAAGAAATGCTTCAATCTGAAATACGGTGGGACGTGGAACCTAATGAGGAACTCATTAACGAGCTACGTTTACTCGGTTTACCCGTGCCCGAACATTTTGAGTAACCGGTCCCCTGTTTGAATTCGTTCCAGTCTTTGCAAACCCGCGGCGGACTCCATACGCGGAACAGAATTTCGTATAGTGAAAACCAGGCTTGTAATTGCGATCTGCTCGGCGCGGGTCGGTGATAGTCTTCCCAGACGCATCGACTATGAGAGGACCACCCGCCCAGCCAGTCTTGTGACTCCAGAGTTTTACAGGAAAGTCCAGAACTCTTCCAGACGGAATCTTGTCCACTGTTTTCAACGCAAGTTTGTTGAGCACACGAAGTTCTTCCGTGTTATTAGCTACACGACCGTCGTTTCGGTCGGCAGTTACGCGAGACTTCATCAGGGCCGCCTTTATCACAGACTGAGTAACGTGAAAAAATTTGGCGAGTGCGGATATCGTGTCTCCAGGACGAGTTCTGTACCGTATAGCGCTGATTTCCTTGTACCAGTGAAAATCTCCGGTTGAATTTCCAAAGTCATTTGACGGCGCCACAAAGCACATGACCTTGTAAAACCCGCGTTTTGGCTTTTCAGCAGCCGATTTCATCTTGTACACGTTTCCTGGATTGTCAGACAAAACGCGTTTGGCTATTCCGCCACAGGTGCGAAAGGTCAAACCGTTTGACCCCAGCCCGCTACGATCTCCAGGAACGCTTTTTGATTTTCGGTTTGCTGAAAATGACCCAAATGCATAATCATAGCAATTATCATGCGCAACTCCTTTTGTTCCCCAGGGCGCCCACGTGTATTTCGGGGCCCACGGGTTTGGTGCTCCACGTACAACCATCTTATTATTAGTAAGTAATTTTTTCCTTGACTAATAAAAAGATGCAATCAATCCTGAAATCCCGCAATCGTCAGGATGCTATTTACAATATACTGGTATTTCTCATTTACCTAACCATCCTGACGTTCATTCTCCGGTACCTATGGAACGGCACCCTCGTGAAGTACATCACAATCTTCAAGCCAGTTGATTCGCTGTGGCACACGTTTATGCTCGCGTTTGCGCTGTCTGTATTCAAGTTCTAGTTACCAGTGACTTAGAGGACCACCGAGCTCGGTGTACCCATTCTTAATCTCGTTATTAACCATTAATGTGGGATATCCCTTTACAAATTCAGGGCACCCATCCGTTGGGCAGTTTACAAACTGATAATCAAACCCCTTCTCTGTCAAGTATTTCTCTTGCTTGACACACCAAGGGCACGTCTTTGAACCATATACTATGATACTTCCCACGTCCGTAGGGCTTTGGCCGCCGCCTGCTACACCCGCATCATATCCAGAAGACATTGCACTCTTTATAAATATAATTGCAAGTAGAACAAAAATTATACCTACCAATCCGCTAAAAGCATGAACTGGATGAACCTTCATTTACTTTATTCAAGCAAAAATTTTACGGGCGATATTCGCTTTTGTTCGTAGACCTTTGATATTTATGCCTTTGTTACCGGCAAGTTTCCTGAGTTCAGTAATTGTAAAATGCAGATTTGCGTAGACCATTCGCCCCTTGTTACCCATAACTTTTGGACGCCCTGAAGGACCTGGCGGCGGCGGACTCACACGACGAGCTGGTGCGGGTCCCGCCTTTGGACTCCGTTTCCGCAAAGAACCTCTTATAGGCGTAAGAGGCCTGTTCCCACGGTTGAGACGCATTTCCACGAGACGCACAGCCTTGTGACGTGCCTTGTTCCAAGCTGACTCGTAATTTTTTCCAGATTTAGCACCGTCATTTCTCCAGTAGTGTTCTACTATTTTATTAAAGTGTGCATTTTTCATAAGAGCTGCTGGAATTTTGGTCCTGGTCTTGAGCCCCTCCTTGAGCTTGGAGCGCGCCGCCACAAGTTGGGCCGGGGAGATTACCCGCCGGGGGCGAACAGGCTTGAGCTTGCGCTTTGCCGCGCGCAGGTTCAGAGAAGACACGCGCTTTTTGGGTCGGTTCCGAGCCGCCACGAGATTTGCAGAAGTGACCTTTACGCGGGAGCGCAGACGGCTGCGAGCCGCCACGAGATCTGGAGATGTAATCTTCCGTCCAGAAACGTACTTTGACCGAAGAATTTCGTTGAATGATTTGAGATCTGGACACGGGTCTCTGTACTTGAGACGCCATTCATTCACATGAGTGTCGCTTGAACCGCGATATCCCGGAGGGACTGCCCAATCAAGAAACTCGAGAGACTTTGGAAGGCCACCCTTGCGTTTCACAAAATCTCGAATGTTATTTAGAAAAAAGTGATAATCGTACCGCGTATCAGTTGCCGGACCGACACCCCACTTGCCTGCCGTGTTTGTGCCGTTGGCGGTGTTGACTGCAGGGTTTGTTCCAGACTTTTCGAGTCGGGCCCACCCAAAGTCTCCAATCAGAAACCCACGGTTTGCAACAAATATGTTGGCAGGCCAGAGGTCGTTGTGACGAAAGTCGGGATGCTTTTTATAAATCTTAGCAAGAGATTTAAGGACACTAGATATCAGATGATGTATAACAGCGTCGGACTTGGCATTCTTCGGAAGCCATTCCTCAAGCGAACCACCCTCGCACCATTCCATAAATATTATGGACTGTTTTGACTTGTCGTACTTGCGAGAGTTTTGGACGTTTGCCATGTTCATAGTCGAAGGGTTAATAAAGTTTATACACTTGTGAAAATCGTAAGGCTCGACCACCCCAGTGGGACAGGCTTTGAACGCAGCAGTGTGTATATCGTACTCTACGAGGGCTGGCTGTTTCTCTCCGCGCTTCTCAGCAGCTAAATCACGCGGACAAACCTTTGCAGCAAATCCGTTTCCTTTAAATGCAATTCCCTGTCGACCTTTTCCAAGAAGTTTAAGACCTTTACCGCTTGCACATGAAAAGACACCCGGATACTGTGGAGATCCAGGAACATGTGCCGGGTGATAAGGAAGTGCCAAGGGGCTTTTGCGTTTAGGGGACGGACCACGCTTGAATGCTTCTCTGGCGCTCGTGTAAGTGGCTAGTGTTTCTTTTTTTGTGCGAATTGGACTATGTCTGTTCGGTCTCAAGTTGCGTTTTGATGAAAGGTAGCGAATGGCATCACGCTTGCTCTGAACTGAATTAGGAACGTTATATTCTGAATTTCCTGTATTATTTCGGCGAAAAACATATCTCTTCCCTGGACGATTTGTGACGAGGCGAAACTGTCCGGATCGGACCCAACTCATTCTATTACACTACACTATTTTATTCCTGATCTGGGTCCGTCTCGTATTCGACCGACCCCTCGGCATCATCGACCGGCTCATCAGCTGGCGCTAGGAAAGCGCACGGCTTCAGCTTGTTGGTCGGCGCGAACATAACCTGGTGAACCCGAACCGTGACTCCAACGCCAGCAGGTGTGCGCCAGATCTGGTTGATCTCGATAATCGCACTGACCGTCTGACCCTTCTCAATATCCGTCAGAGGGACCGCCTCGCGCTTGGAGTTGTACGCCTCGGTCTCAATGGACCCATCCTTGTAACTGGTAACAACCTTGAGGCTCAGAACAGGCGCGTACCCGTCCTTGGAACTCGGCTTGATTGGCGACTTGTAAACACCCTCAGCAATCACCTCACGGCTCATCTTCTTGCCCAAAATCTCCTCAGACTTGGAAGCAAGAAAGTCCAGAACCTTGGCGTCAAGCTTGGAAAACGCCTCAAGGACATCGGGCTTGTCCATACTCAGGGGCAGGCTGTAACTGGTCGACCCCGTCTTCTCGTCCTTGTACTCGCTCAGCCCAAAGGGTGCGCGAAGCTGAGGCAGCTGGAACAGGAGCTTGCCACCACCCACTGCGTTGAGGTAGACTGTCTTGCCACCCTTGGCATTCTTGCGAACATCGCTGAACGTGATATCGGAGGCGTTGAAAGTGCTGAACATACGGACAGCCATTGTGTTTCTTCTACTCTTCTTACGAGTGCTGTCCTTATGTGGCTTGTGGGCGACCTGATTTTTTTTCTATGCTCATTCCAAGTATGGGTATTTTTAACAGGTTCAGGCGGTCAGCCCCTGCATCAACTGTAAAAAATGTAATTACCAATCCAAACTCTAAACTTAACCTCAACGTTCAGACATATGTGAACGGTTACATCAACGCGCGTAATTCAGGTAATAATAGTAAAATTGTTCCTTTGAATAATGAATTGATTGGAAATCTCAAGCGGTACATTAATTCCAAGCGTCCCAAGGTTGGAGGGGCGACTGCAGCAGCCGTCAAGAATGCGAACGGGTCAAACGCTGCAGCGGCGGCAGCGGCAGCAGCAGCAGCAAATGCACCCCAGAATGCATCTCCTGGGAATGTCGGGAACAAGGCTGCGAACGCTGCAGCCCAGCAGGGTGCCGGACCAACTGCTCAGGCAGCAGCTGCGGCGGGCGCGGCAAAGAATCACGCCCTTGCCATTGGTGCTCCTCCAAATGTAGCAAACTCTGAGGCTGCAAACGCCGCGGCAAATGCTGCTGCAAATGCTACAAAGAACCCAGCTGCGGCAGCCACAGCTGCGGCAAATGGAGCTGATGCCGCAAACGTTCCTACAAATAATCAGGAAAAGGCTGCAAATGCTGCCGCAAATGCTGCGGCTAATAACCAGGAAAATGCTGCAAATGCTGCGGCTAGAGGAGCTGGATCCGGATCCGGAGGGGTTAACATCAACTCTCTGCGCGGTGCCATATCCCAAAATGCGAATGCATTTAATTCAGCACGCGCTCGTTCAGAAAAGATGCGCCTTCAGGTACTTTTGCGCAAGCTCGGAGGTATTAATAAACTGAACCAGAATATTCGTAATCAGGTGAATGCTTATAATCGCAAGCTCAACGCCAAACTTGTACCTCCACTTTCTCAAAATATAGTTGGAATAATAAGTCGCATAAACAGTGCTCCAAACTTGAAGAATCGCTCAAATGCCAACCTCGCGGAAAATTATCAGAAACTGCAAAACGCAAGTAGAACTGCTGTAGGAAACAACAAGTCTCGTATTATTCGCGCATATACAAAGGTTGTGACGGAGCGTAACCGTCGCAAGGCTGCGACTCAAGCACCCGAGACCCGTAGCAATCTCCTCCTCAACCAAGCTGCGGCTAACGTGAATCAACCCCTCAACCAGGCTGTTCACGGTCAGGAAAAGACCATCAAGACGCCGAACGGTCAGAACGTAGTCATTTACAAGGCAAATAACGCTGCCCGTTGGAATTTCAAGAACCCCAATAACGCAAAAAAGTACAACCTGAATAACCGCATGGGAAATAACCCAACTATTCGCAACGTCAATGTCAACTCGGGAAACCTTTTCAAACAGGGAAACTAAAGTCGCTCGCCTCCGAAAATACGGCGGGCAAACTAAACAACATAGAAATTGCTCGCAATGCTCTTGAAAAGACAAAGCCTACTCCGCAAATAATTAAACAATTTAATAATTTGAATACAATAGAATCAAAAATTGTAGCTGAACAGCCAGAGCCAGGAAAGAACATTAAAGTTCAGGCTCTAGCAAACCAGGTATGGAACAGGGCGTGGGGTGGATACGGTGGCATTGCGGTAAATACAAATTATGCTAAAATTGCTAACCAGATTAAAAGACAGATTTATTACGACAAACTTATTCAGGACGTGACTCGGAATAATTTGAATAATGAAATTAACAAAATTGCAAAAAGACAGCCGTGGTACACAGGAAGGGGTGCTTCGAACGTCTACAGGTCAAAGCAAATTATAGAAAAAATGTTTACTAAAATTAAATGAAATACACGCATCTCATCGTTCCGATCGTCATCTTCTTTATAATTGCAAACCCTATGATGTACAAGATAACCGGCAAGCTTCCAGTCATTGGTATATACATAGCTGACGCTTCAGGGCGTCCGACGCAGATAGGTGTTGCGGTACATGCGGTCGTCTACGCAGTTATAGCCCATCTGGCATGGAAACTCGCTTATGGCAACAAGTAGAATGGCACGGAAATACAAAAGTGTCTTGTTTATATCCACATTGCTGTGTCATGGTAAGAGACGGCGTTAAATAGTCATCAGGAAACGTGTACTTTTTACAATCTTCAGGACATTCGGCAGGCTTGCTAAAGGGGTTAAATGTTATACGATCCCACATAGGCTGAGGAGGAGCTGGTCCTTTGTAATTTGAGTATATCAATAATGCTATAAACAAAAGTATTATTGAGATCTCAATCAGCATTGTTAATTTAAAATATTTTTTAATGATAACTATGAGTCCAGTTATAAAAGCTATACTTTTCGCCATAGTCGCCAGCCCAGAGACGTACAAGCTCACGCGCTCAATTGGTGGTGACTGGATCGCATCAGCCGACGGTGCGGCCAAGTTCCCAGGTCTCATTCTTCACGCGATAGTGTTCGTCATTCTGTCCAAGCTTGTATACAGCATGTTTGGCAAGAAGCGCAGTTCAAATTACCAGTACGCGACCGGTAATGGATGGGGTGGTGCCACGACTCTAGGTGGTACCATCAAACTCGATGAAGATCACATCGGTATGTAGGTTTCTTTCAGAAGTCTTCACCCCCGAAGATTCTTTCAGAATTCTTCGTCAAACCTGATTGAGTCGCCATCAGCCACTAAATGCTTTGAATAATCTCCGACCCTCTTCTCAAAGAAGTTGGTCTTCCCTTCCAACGAGATGTTCTCCATCCAGTCGAAAGGGTTCTTGGCTCCGTAAATGGGAGGTTCGCCAAACTGCGTCATGAGACGATCAGCCACAAATTGAATGTACTGGATCATCTCCGGTGCATTCATACCTATGAGCTTACATGGCAAAGCTTCAGTGATGAATCGCGTCTCAATAGTGACCGCACTTTGAACAATATTTTTAATATCACTCGAAGGGCATTTCTCTTGCAAATGTGAGTGTAGAGTCACGGCAAACTCCTGGTGAAGACCCTCGTCCCGGCTGATCAACTCGTTGGAAAACGAAAGACCCGGCATGAGTCCTCGCTTCTTGAGCCAAAAGATTGCACAAAACGATCCACTAAAAAATATCCCCTCGACACATGCGAATGCCACGAGGCGTTGGGCGAACGATTCCCCTTTCCCTATCCAAGAAAGAGCCCATTCAGCCTTTTCCTTTACCACGGGCATGAATTTTATACTCGACAGAAGAAGATTCGCCTCGTCTGGGTCACGTATGAGCTTATCAATCATGAGTGAATAAGTCTCTGCGTGAATAGATTCATTAAACGCCTGGTAAGCGTAGAACGATCGAGCTTCGGGTATCTGAACCTCCTGAGAAAAGTTCAAGTCAATATTTTCCATAACGATTCCATCCGATGCGGCGAAAAAGGCCAAGATGGTTTTTATGAAATTTCTTTCCTCTGATTTTAGAATGTCCCAATCTTTGAGGTCTGCGGCGAGATCAATCTCCTCCACGGTCCAGAAACTTCCGACTGCTTTCTTATAGAGTGCCCACAAGTCCGGGTACCGTATAGGAAAGGTTGTGAACCGAGCAAGGTTCGGCTCGAGTATGGGATCCATTGATAATTAAGGCTCTCTTTTTTTTAAGACGACGATGTGGAAGACGCGGAAGTGGTGACGAGCGGAGAACTTGAACAACATGAATATTTTGTATCATATGAAAGTAAAAATAGAAATACAAACATAAAAAATCCACCCGCCGCAAACCAGAAAACAATTTCCATAATCATGGTTCAGAATATTCTACAGGTCTCGCCATCCTGAAATAGTTGAGAATCTTCTGTGATCGCGTCGTGGACGGGTCGTCGGTTGTGGATGAGTTGTCTATAGCATCATCCGGGTCAAGGGCAAGGTGGTTCTGAAATTTTCTGCATACAGGATTTGACTGTTCAAGGGCGGCGTTAAAATCTGCGAACGATTCCTGAAGAAACGTCTTCCCATCTGATGTTCTGGATTCTGGAGCTACGCTAAGTTCTTTAGATATGAGGAGAGCTATGCGCTTCATGAGCGTGCTTGAACGGGCAGAGTTTGCCATCTTGTCGTTAATCTTGAGATACAACTGGACAGACCCTATGAGACCTGTTCCGGCGGACAATATTGCATTCAGAATACTCACGTATTTTTGTGCAAGAAAGTCATTCAATGCAATGGCACACAAAGCGTTTATGGACGACAGCACAAGAATGGGTATATTAAAGCGGGTCGACGCCCACTTGTAATATGCGAAATCTTTGGAGAAATATTTGTAATATGCATTGCACTGTTTCTCCAATTTTTTCAAAAACTCTTCTTCCCGAGCATCCCAATTACTCATGTCCTAAAATAACGCACTAAAAAAATTTAGAATCAGTCTCGACCTCTACAATGTCTCGTATACGACCTGGGAGTTTTCCCCGTATGCCCTTGTAGATCATTGCAAAAACTGGGCTTGAATTTGTAATCTTAATCTTTTGCAAAATATTCTTATCTGGACGAATCTCGCACATCAGGTTCAACAAGTGAAGTGCAGTATCAGAATTGAGCTTGCCTATTGGAACATCTTTCAGGTTCAGCTCTATGACCTCTTTCAGGTTATGCTTGAGCACGTACGCATCCAGTTGCTCAACTACAGGCTTCACGGAGAGCATGAACATCTCAGTCTGTGCAGGAGTTTTGGGTTGGCGCTCGATGTACTTTGACCCTAGAAACTCAATATGAAGATTCTGCCCTTGAGGGTAAAACACGAGTAGGTCTGCCATTCTTGTGTTTTATACACAGTTTTCTTTTATGTGTGAATATCAATGTCCATAGACCATGTCTATTGCATAAATCTTGAACGAAGGCCAGATCGTAGAGAGAGTGCACAAGAACAATTTACAAAAATAGGAATTGAAAATGTAGAATTTTTCAATGCAACGGATGGAAAATTATTTGCACCAGATGGAATTCATATAACACAACCAGAATGGGGATGTGCATACAGTCACATTCGCCTTTGGAAGGATATGTTAGAGAAAGGGTACGAAACTGTTCTCGTGTTTGAAGATGATGTTAAAATAAGTGACGGATTTCTTGATAAACTTGCCCTTGTGTTTGACGACATGAAAGACATTGACTGGGACTATATAAACTTGGGACCAAGTCCAGAACCTTTTAGAATTTCTGACGTCTGGGAATCGGAGTTTGTAAAGCGAGGGCTGACTCTCATGACGCACTGTTACATAATTACCCGTAAAGGGGCTATGAAAATTGCGTTTTGGGATCCAGATGACTTATACTTTTCTATAGATCATCAACTTATTCAAGTTCCTTTAAAAATGTACTATACAAAGGAAACTCTCGCAGCTCAAGAGTTTGAAGACTATCCATGGGTTGGTTTTATGAAATCAGTTGTACAAGGAGACATTGGTATTTCAAGAACACTGCCTTATGATTTTATATTTAAAAGTTCTAAAATTCATTGGATATTCGTGCTTGTAATTTTATTAATTTACGTTTATTATGTTTCGCATAAATGGAGGTAAGAATCCCTTGACAGAGCCAAAGAGTGTTGTAAAGAATGGATCTGAGCCTGAAATATCACACCCTTGGAGCATGACGTTGTCCTTCGTGTAGTTGTAAACGTTCCATATAATTCTCATTAAAGAGATTGGTTTAATTTGTAACATGTCAATGTTTGAAAGATCTGCACTGCAAACTTGTTTTAAATTTCGTTTGATGCAAAGTTCCTGAATTTTGTCAAGGACCGGGTAAAGTTCATGACAAAATGCATCAGCCCCTTCAAGTGAATCAGGCTGGAGTTCCAAGAGTTTTCCGACAAGTATGTTGACGTACATGACTTCATCAGTCACATCAAACAAAAGCCAGTCAACCATTGGTAATTAATTGAAAATAAGTTTCTCTGAAAAACGTATGTACGAGATTGTTCCTAATCTGTACCTTTCAAGCTTCAGGGGGCTTGATGTCGATCATGAATGGATAGTAATCAATTGTTCAAACGATCTGCCTATGAAGGGATACGGAATACGTATTCCAATAAACGATTCCCCAGAAGAGAATGACCGAATGTATCAGGCGTTCACAGAGGTTATTCCGTGGATTAACAGTCACCGTGATCGCAAGATTGTTGTACACTGTGCGGCGGGTCAGCAGAGGAGTGCAGCAGTCGTAGCCGCGTTTCTTATATCAAACGACAGAAGAAATTCTGTAGATCAAATTATAGAATTTATAAAATCAAAAAAGCCTGATGCATTCCTTGGACACCAGACATTTCGTCCTGCGCTTGAACGGTGGTCAAGCAAATGATATAATTTCACGTACACTTGACGGTATACCTATACTGACCCCACGATAGATCCACTTTATCAAAAAATTACAATTAATAAATTTTATAGATTTCAACATGGTGTTGTCCTTGTTGAAATCTTCGAGATCTTGAACGAGGCAAATAACACCGAGAATATCAAGTCCGAGAATGGACATGTCCTTCAGGTCGATGATGCAGTACAAGTTCCTGCACTTTGTCCACCAATCAGAGATGAGAACCTTCATGTCATCAGCAGTCACTGGCTGGTTATTGATAAATTCTGATCCAGAAATGTACAAATTTATATCAAGTTCCGAGACGTACTCCCACTTCATAAACAGATCCAGATCCTTCATTATATTCTCACTCTAAAATAAATGATACACCTGATACGTATTGGAGGGGTTGCATGGGTTGGCGCCATGTGCTTCATGTTCGCATTCATAGTCTCGAGCCTCCTGAACATGGTAACTCCTGAACTTAAAAAGTCGCATCCCAAGTGGAGAACGTTTCTGGAGGTTGTCGTTCAGTTTGCAATAGTCGCGGCTATAGTCTATGGGTCCAGGTTATTCATACAGGCAATTCCTTACCCTTTTGACGGTACGGCTGGATACATACACTCAGAACTCGGCGAACTCAGGTCTCTTCCCCTTATGGTTTTCATATTCATGTTCTTCCAAACAAAAACTCAGGACAAGATGAGGTGGCTCATAAATTAAAAATTTGCATAATGTAAAATGAAGAATTCTTTGGTGATTATGATCATGATCCTCCTTGTGCTTTTGTGGTACATGCGTTCAAGCTCTGGATACATGAGTAACAATCAATTTATGCCGTTTTATAACGGTACGAAATATGATGCCGATGACATGGCTAACTAAGTATCAACTCAATTTCATCCTTTGTTTTTCCACAAAAAGAATTTGCAATAAGTTTACATATTGAATTGTACATTTCAGTGTACCCTAGATAATCCGCGTCAAGGCACAGTTCCTTGAGATAATCGTACTGTTCGTTCGTGACGCACCAGAGATCCACTGGTGCGTCAGGTACCTTTCCTGTCTCAGCAAATTCCATAATTTTAATAAATGAATTTTTGGAAATTACATCAAGAGGAATATGATCAGAAGTTGGAAAGTCTTCGAATAAAGCTGTAATCTTGTTCAATACTTCCCATGAGCATTCGACAGAACCATCTTTGAGTACGATTCTCATTACTTTTTAGCTTCACGTATCTTTATTCCAGAACGTTTTTCAATTGGGACACAATTGAAAAACGCTCCCGGTGAGACTTGAACTCACAATCTACAGATGGCGGCGAGATGAAATATTCATCTCTAACAGTCTGACGCCTTAACCAATTAGGCCACAGGAGCAGGTGAGCCTTTTAGAGACTTGCTCAGGTCGATTCTGACTTGTGTGATTCGAACACACGACCAGCGGAGCTACAATCCGATGCGCTACCACTGCGCCAAAGTCAGCTGGGGCGTCCCCCTGCCGTTTTTAACGAGGTGGCGCCCCCTCGAACTCCCCCCAGAGAGCGAGCTCTCGTGGTCCTGGCGGGGTTTGAACCCGCGGCTTCCAGCTCATAAGACTAGCACTCTAACCAACTGAGTTACAGGACCGTTTAGGACAGCGTAAAAATTTTACGAACCTCTCGAACCTCTGTACGGCACCCAGGGCACTGGGTGCTCCTGGTTTTTGCCCAACAAACCTCACACATAACATGATTACACGGATCAAGCAGGCAGTCAACAAGATGCTCCATACACACAAAACAAGTAAAACGGGCGTACCTTTCAGCATTCGTGTCGCACATAATCTGCTTCATAGCTTCAACGCGTCCAAGAGCCTCGCCGTACTCCTTGGTCAGTTCTGGTATACCCTCTGCAGTCTGGAAGTGTTCTATTACTGTAGAGAGGTTCGACTTTAAGTCGGCTGATTTGAGAACTTTTGAAGCAATTTCGAGAACATTAACATCGGCATATTTAGCAGAAAGACGTGAATGTGAAATTGTGACCGCAGCACGTGCCTTGGCGTACTGCGTTTTGAACCCTCCAAGCTCTTTTTCAAACTTCTTCCAAGATTCATCGAGCTCTACAGGGACTGGCTCTACTTGGGGGATAGAACGAGTTATAAACGCAAAATCACTCAGAGGCTCCAGGAACGAGTAATTCATTCATCACATTAATAAAAATGTCCTTAAGTATTAAATGATACCTGCTACTATAATTCTAGTTTTGGGTCTAGGCATAATTCTATTTGGAATTCAGATTATGTTTATGCCATCTCAGCGCAAGATTCCTACACAGGTAATCAAGTCGACAATCATGGTCGTTGGCGGGATGTACCTTGTGTTTTTCCTTTCGCAGCAGTTCTCCAGGGGAGGCAACTCGGGGGGGCTTCCTCCGGGATTTCATTGATGAATTCGATGGCGTCATCGAGGTGACTTAGACCCGGAAGGGCCCGTCCCAACTCTTCACGAGTCATGTCGAGTTTTATAAGAGCTTTGAGAAACTGAAACACGTTTGAATGTTCTCCAGCAATTTCCAATTTTCTTTTGAACAAAATTTCCCGAGTTTTGTCCAGAACGTCTTCGATACTTATGCCAGGATTTTCAATTTTTAATTGCCGAATGATATCAGCTCCAGAAAGATTCTCCATAGATATAATATAGATGGCTACTGACCTTAACACAATTTTCTTCTGGCTATTTGCTGTAATGTATGCAGCTCTGGGAATTGCAAGCTTCATAGAATACAAAACGCCTCAGGCGGAGGAGGGTGAGAATTACTTTGCCCTCATTTACATCATATTTGCGGTAGGACTGGCTATATATAAAATGATGGGACACTAGATGAAACATCTTCTTGGACGAGTCGATGGAGTTTGGGTTTCTCGAAGCGAAGATCTTGAATTAATTATGAACCGAATCGCTGAAAGGTGCGGGTTTACTGTTGTATCCCGGGCTTTTCACCAATTTGAACCAATAGGTACAACGGGTGTGCTCGTCTTGGCTGAGAGCCATTTCAGTGCTCACACGTATCCAGAAGATAACATGGTCTACATTGACGTCTTCTGCTGTTCTCCATCATTCAAGCCAGAGGATTGTGCGTGGGTAATTGAGCAAGAGTTTTCATGTACGAATTCTGAATGGAAGGTTGTAGCAAGGTAAAGTTTCGACTCCAAGATTACTGAAATAATCTTGGGGCCGAAGCCCGGCGAACCGGTTTCGACTTTTTTTTGTTTTTCGTTTAGTTGGAGAAGGCAAGGCCACCCATGCCAGACTGGATACGCAGGATGTTGTAGTTCACTGCGAACATCTTCTGCAGAGGGGTCGTGTAGTTGGTCTTCAGGTTCACTGCGACCTGGGCATTGTCGATACGAGAGAAGTTGCACGTGCCGGTTGGCTGGTGCTCCTCTGGCTGCAGGGCAAAGGAGTACACGTAGATACCAACATATGGCGTGCCCGTGTGGTAGACCAGGGGCTGGTACTGGTTGAAGTACTTGCCGATCTGCTCCTTGAAGCGGTCCTGTCCGTTGAGGATAACCTTGAAGTTGAGCAGAGGACCCGTCTCCCACCCGCCGCTCTGGGCCAGAGCACCCCAAGCGTTGGACGTACCCTCCTCGAACCAGTACACACCACCGACCGTGTTGGACAGCAGGGACTGGCCGGTCAGGGCAACAATGTTGGCGCTCAGGCGTGGGCAGCCAACCTCGTGGGGCATGGCGCCGATCACGGAGAAGGCGTTGGAAGACACGGTCACCTGCACGTTAGCGCAAGACGTGGAGAAGTTCCACATGCTGTTGTTGGCGGCAGCGACCGTGTTGGCGTAGCACCAGATCAGCTCCTTCACTGGGTGGTTGAAGGACAGGCGGATCGTGGAGCTGGCAGCGGAGATGGCATCACCGCCCGTGTGCTGGACCTGCTCAATCAGGTACTCGTGGCCCTTCTGGGCGAAGCGGCGGCGCTCCTCCGTGTCCAGGTACACATAGTTGGCCCAGACCTCCAGAGCGTTGGAACCGAAATAGCTGGAGTAGTAGTTGGTCAGGTCGAAATCCATGCGGACCTCGTGGTACTGCAGGGCAATCAGGGGCAGGTACAGGCCTGGGTTGCGGTTGAAGAAGAAGAGCAGTGGCAGGTACACGTAGGTCTTGTTCGTTGAGGAATCCAGGGTAACAGACGTGGAAGCCAGCTTGCCATATGCAATCTTGTCGGACTCGCCCAGGAACACCTCGGCGTACAGACGGAACCACATCTGGTAGTGCTTGTCAATGCGCTGGCCACCAATCGTCAGCTCGATATCGGCAATTGCACGCTCGGCAATCCAGCACGTGTCTGGAGCGAGAGTGTTGGTGGACGTGGTCGTCAGCAGAGAGCCGCTGGGAAGAAGAGCCACATACATATTACCGACCAGATCGCCGTTGCGGGCAATCGTCACGGACACACGGCCACCGTTGGTGGGGGTGCCGTTCACCGTCTGCTGGATGTTCTCCATCGCAAAGTTGGTGTGACGCTTGTAGACCGCCTGGAAAAAGGTCACCTTGGGCTGACCCGTGAGGTAAACATCCTGAGCGCCATAGGCTACGAGCTGCATAAGACCACCACCCATTTTGTAATATTAGCAAAGAAAAAAATTTTACGAGTTTCTCTAGTTCGAGAATGCCAGACCTCCAAGTCCTGATTGTATCCGAAGGATGTTGTAGTTCACGGCATACATCCGCTGGAGTAGATTCGTAGGCATACCCGTCTTCAGGTACACAGCCGCCTGGGCAATGTCTATACGGGAGAAGTTGCATGTACCACTTGGCTGAAGGTCCTGTGGCTTGAGAGCAAATGAATAAACGTAAATTCCTGGGTAAGGCGTGCCCATGTGATACTGGTACGGCTGATAGCTGTTAAAGTAATTCCCTGGCTGGGGAACAAACCGGTCAGTTCCGTTGAGAAGGAACTTGAACTGGTGAAGGGGGCCAACCTCGTAGCCATATGCTGTGTTTGAGTTGGGGAAATATGGCACGCCCTCTTCGATCCACATGGCGTTTCCTGTGAGGACATTGGACTGGACTGCAATATTGGACCCAGTCGTAACGGCACTGGTTTGATACACGTAAAGATTCGAAGAGTTTGTAAGGCTTGGCGGAATGAATAGTACAGGGGAACCTAGAGTATGAGGACTGACATTTGTACCGTTCAGGGCAATCTTATTCGTGTCGACGGTTACATTTACGTTTGCTGTACCACTCGTAAAGTTCCACATGGCATTTGTGTTCTGTGGGTACGATGGGTTCATGTAGCACCAAATAATCTCCTTGACTGGGTGATTGAACTGCATGCGAATAATTGAAGGGGCATTCTCACTTGAAACGCCTACTGGGTCGGGTGCTACGTACTGAACCTGCTCAATCAGATACTCATGGTTCAGCTTTGCGAATGCATCACGCTCCTTGGTGTCAAGGTACATGTAGTTTGCCCAGACCTCGATGGGGTTTGTTCCAAAATAGTTGGAAAAAACTGCTGAAATTTGGAAATCGATACGGACCTCGTGGTACTGAAGAGCAATCAGTGGGAGAAACAGACCTGGAAAACGGTTGAAAAAGAACATCAAAGGAAGATGAACCTTGGCAACGGACGTGTTTGTGCCTGTAAGGTTATTCTGATTCAGTGAGAGTGACGTCATTTTGCCGTAGTTTATCTTTTTGCTCTCTGGCAGAAAGACCTCAGCAAACAGGCGGAACCACGTCTGGTAATGCTTATCAATCAGCTGACCACCAATGTAAAGGCTAATTGAATCAAAAGCACGCTCTGCTACCCAGCACATATCTGCTACGGAATTGTTAGTCGTCAGCTGAGCTGCAGAAGTAGTCGTTGGAGTCAGGGCAACAAACATGTCGCCGACCAGGTCACCAGAACGGGAAATTACAACCGACTGGAGACCGCCGTTTCCACCAGCGCCTGACAGATTCTGCTGGACCAGCTCCATTGCAAAATTCGTGTGACGGCGATAAGAAGATTGGAAAAAGGTCACCTTTGGGCTGCCCGTCAGGTACACATCCTGGGCGCCATAAGCGACAAGTTGAAGCAAACCACCACCAGGCATTTAGTATTAGCTGCGAAAATAGTTTCATGCGAAAAATCAACATGCTTAATTTCTTGACCCAAATTACATGTCTCGCCGTGCCCAGCCCCCACCCAAGCCCATGCCCGAGGAGGAAATTGATCTGGATGAGGAGGATGATGAGATGGAGGAGTACCCTGATATGTTCGAGGCTCTAGGCAGCCTCCTGGCGACTGATGAGGGTGAGACTATCGCCACTGCGCTCGTGTCCACCAAGGATGCCACAGAGCGGATTGCAACGAGCCTAGAACTCCAGAACAAGATTCTCGTAAAGATTCTTTCTGCAATTGGCAAGGCTTCCGTCTGCAAATGTGTGTCAGCCCCTCCTTCAAGCCCTGTGGAGGAGACGGCTTAAAAAAGACCGGTGCTAATAGAACATGGAGGTTCACACAATAAACCGTGACATTACGCCTGAGCACGTTGAGGCTATTCGAAATGTCAAACAAACAAATGAAGTCAACACGTGGACCGAACAAGATTTTTGCACCTATATTTTGAAAATGGAAAAAGAATCTTTGTTTCATGCTCGGGGAAATTCACTTGCAGCTGCGAATGCTTGGGCGTTCGTCTTGTTTCCAGTGTCCCAGAGGCGAGACTCTGACAAGTTTCCTATTGAATACAAGGAACGCGAAATTCGAGACAGTAAGGACCTGTACATTAACAAATGCAGGAATATCTTGGCTCGAATTGAGTCTATGGGAATTAGTAAAAATTCAAGCAAGGACATTAACGATGACGAGTTTACTCTCGAGTTTCGTGTCCGCCGGCTCATAACAGACCGCAAGGAGATGTTTGAGCAGTTTAAGAATTGGGACAGGCGTTTCAATCGGATCAACAACCCGACTCTTGCGATTGATGACAGTGACACATCTCTGAAGGATGACGAAACCACGAGTCCGTATCAAAAGCTGCTTTTGTATCTCCTTTCCAAGGCGTATGACGAGGGCTATCGTCGGTACAAGGGTCAGTGTTGTGTGCAGATTCGCAACACTCGGGCGTGGCGACCGGTCAAGGAGATTAAGAAATTCATTTACGACACGACTCAAAAGGAGGATGAGCCCGAGCGTTGGAAGCAGCTCACGAGCCGTGGAAATCTCGTTGCGGATCTCGAGCGTCACTTGAACAACTGTCACGACTTTCAGTTTCAGGAAATTCAAAAGGATCGGCACGTTTGGTCGTTTCAGAATGGTCTGCTCGTGGGAAAGGACTGGGACGCAAAGACTGAACAGTATCGCATCAAGTTTTACCCTTACAACTCTCACGAATTTCACGAGCTCGACCCGACTCTTGTAAGCTGCAAGTACTTTGACCTTCCGTTTGACCCTCACGATGACAAGGAGGACTGGTACACTATTCCAACTCCGAATATGCAGCTTGTTCTTGATTATCAGAAATTCGAAGAGGCTGTGTGTCGGTGGATCTACGTCTTCATCGGTCGTCTGTGCTTTGATGTAAACGAGCTTGACGGGTGGCAAATTATCCCGTTCCTCAAGGGTATCGCCCAGTCTGGAAAGTCGACGCTGATCACCAAGGTCTGCCGCAAGTTTTACGAGTGTGAGGATGTCGCGACTCTTTCGAACAATATCGAGCGTAAATTCGGTCTCTCAAGTATTTACAAGGGGTTCGTCTTCATCAGCCCAGAGGTCAAGGGCGATCTAGCGCTCGAGCAGGCAGAGTTCCAGTCTCTCGTGTCTGGCGAGGATGTGAGCATTGCGCGCAAGAATGAGTCGGCTGTGAGTTTGCAGTGGAAGACTCCAGGTATTCTGGGCGGGAATGAGGTTCCAAACTGGAAGGACAACTCAGGATCAATTCTGCGCCGTCTTGCAACCGTCAACTTTGGGCGCCAGATTGCTCCGGAGGTTTCTGACCCACACCTGGAGCACAAGCTCGAGAAGGAACTTCCTGCAATCATGTGCAAATGCATTCGGGCCTACCTCGATTATGCTCACAAATACGCAGACAAGGACATTTGGAATGTTCTTCCAGGATACTTTCGTAAGATTCAGACCCAGATCGCAACAGTCACCAACTCGCTCCAGCATTTCCTGTGCTCCGAAAAGGTTCGGTTCGGAAAGGACCTCTTCATTCCTCAGAGGACATTTGTTACGCACTTCAACACGCACTGCCGCGAGAACAATCTTGGGACGGTGCGTTTCAACCAGGACTTTTACGCAGGTCCGTTCAGCTCGCGCGAAATTGAGGTCAGGACGGAATCGCGCGAGTACAACGGGACTTTGTACTCTTCACAGCCTTTCATATTTGGGATCGATATTCCAATGACAGATTAAAATATGCGAAACATAGTAGATGGCAGAGGCGGCTCGAAAGATTCAGGCAATCTTCCGGAGAAAAAGGAATTCTTCGGAAAATACCGGACTAGGATTTAAAATTTCAAAACCATCTGTAATATCAACAATTAGTACTTTAAAGATACCAGTAACTCTGAGTTCTATATTTGAATCAGCTCCTGTCGGCTTCACAGAGGTTGCAGGATACCTGACTCTGCGTTCAAAACCTCGGATCCGGTATGTAAAAGGGCGCGGGTGGATAGGTGAAGGCGCGGAACATGTCAAGTATGTCGCAGCCAAGCACGGAAAGACAACCGTTGTGTTTCAGTCAAGTCAGATACAGATAAGTGGTCCCGCAAATTACGAGGAAATTTATCGGCTCTGCATAAAGAACAAGTGGGTGCCAGCAGCTACTATACGTATGACGCCTACAATCAATAACATTAACGGCAAATTCAAAGTGAACAAGTCTATCGACCTTCCAGTATTTCGCAATTATATAGTTCACAATATTCCCGAAGGCATGCTCGAAGAAAAACCAAAGGAGATACTTCCAGAGGTACGAGCTCCCGCGTTGACTGTAAAGTTTGCCAAGCCCAAGATTACATTTCAGTTTTTTTCCAATGGAACAATTCTGTTCTCTTCAAAGTACGTAGATATCCCGCCAGAACTTTTCAAGCAGTTTTTTACAAAGTACAAATTTTACGCAGATGAGGTGTTTGGGTCATACGCATCAACACGGGCCATGAACAGGAACCCGTCCGCGGGCACGTGGGACAAACTCATAAGTCCTGTCCCGCGTGGGTGGTACATTCGTCCAGGTCCAGACGGTCAGCCCCGCCTTTATCCATATGAGTACTACCGCAAACTTGAACAGGGACCTACCATTCTCAACGGCACGGTGGATCTCGGGCCACTCGCAACCAAGGTGCGCAAGGCGTTCGAAGCAGCCGGACAGCCCATTCCCGAATCAACTATGCGAATCTTCAGAAACGCAGGAGCTCCGCTCAATGTCGCGTCGAACAAGACGGAGTACTCGGGTCCTGCCGCGCGGCGCGCTTCAAGCTGGAACGCAGTCAAGAACGGATACTACGTGCGCCCGGGAGCTGGCGGACAGCCTTACTTTTACGCCATTCCCAAGGGGATAGCAGCTGGTCGCAAGACGGTCATATCCACCTACACCAAGGCTGGCCGAAATATTCCAAAAGCTGTTCGGGAAATTTTTAAAATTTCCAACAATGTAAAAATAAATAATTCAAAAAAGTTTCACAACTTTACAAAGGAGAAGAATGGCTCACTCAAGATTAACGGAAAGCAGGCAACGCGCCTCACAAAGGCGGAGCTCATAGCCATTGCACGAAACGCCAATATCGCACAAGTGAATGCCAAGATGAAGCCGGCGAATATAATTGCTCACATAAAATCCAAGGCATTCCCGTTGAATATTAAAATGCCAGCCCCGCCCAAGAAACCGAGCCCGCAAGGTTCCGTGTCATCCGAGGGGAATAATAACTTTGCACTTGAGTTGAATTATCAATATAAAATTAGACAAAATTTGGGAAATAATTTGTATCACAACGGAAACGAAGCAGAGTTTATGAAAATTTACAAGAGCCTGCCGACGGGTGCACGAGGGAAGCCACTCAAGGCGGACATAAACTCAGCCTACAAACGGTTCATAAAGAACCAGTACCTGTTCCGCGGGCGTGAGTTTCCCAAGAAGCCTCGTGCGCCCAAGAACCAGACACTCAATTATGTTTATAATATTCCTAAAAACTCTGCAAACTTTTCAAACGCGCTAGAAATTGCTGGATTGAACTCGAAGAAGAACTGGACATGGAATGAAATTCGTGCAGCCGTCAAAGGAAAAATGACGGATGCGCAATTGAAGAAACTCAAAGCAAAATGGAATTCTAACGTGGTCGCAAAGGCGCCACCCACTGGCGCAGTCGGTCGTCTGAAGCGCAAGGTCAAACGCACTTGAGAACGTCAAAAATCTTGTACAAAATATTGAAAAGTTCCTTCTCTGAAGAAACATCACGTGGCTTGATAATTTCAAGCTCAATTTGATAAATTGTGTCGTCATCAGAATCCTTGTCGTCAGGAGTTCCCTTGATGATTGTTAAATCAATAGACAAATTCTTCCGAACAAAAGACCAACGCTCCTTGTCCTTTTGCTCGGTGCTCACCTCCTCCCCGTCATACTCCCACGGCTCCTCTGTGGAAATACCAAGCCGCACATCCAGGCTCGAATCCTCAATCTTGAAGTCGTTTGTGCACACCCGAGACTTTGTGCACCCGTCCTGCTCGTCAGACTCCTCGTCGACCGTGAGACGGCGGGACCCCTCAAAGTAATACACAGTCGCCTTGGAATGCCGGCTCGTTTCCCAGCCCTCGTACTTTACAAGAGCACGGAAAACCTTTTCAAAAGCATCCTTTCCTACATTTGTATCAAAGGTGGTCTTGGACTTGCGACCGAGCCGAATCTCAACCTCCACATTTGGAAGGTTCTTGTACTTTTGGATGAGCGGATCCCACTCATTGAACAAATTGCGACTCTGAGGGTGCATCTTTCTGATAGAAACAAAACGCTCCATCTCTCTAAGAGATGAGAGGACTCGTGAATCTCGGCAACACATGCTATTTCTCCACGGCAGTCCAGTGTCTTGCACATGTTCCACCTCTTTCAAAATATTTTTTTGAAAATTCCTATAATGGAAATTGTGAAATTACAAAAGAATATCGTTCGGTGGTCATGGATCTGTTCAGGGTCCAGACGGGTCCAGTGAACCCTGAGAATCTCTTGAAGGCATTCCGTTCAAAGTTTCCAGACTTTGCTCATGGACAGCATGATGCACAGGAGGTGGTCATAATTCTTTTGGATGTATTTGAGAATTCATTGGGAAAGGAATTGATCCAAGGAATTTTCAACGGACAAGAAACTCAAGAAGTGGCATGGTCTGGTGGGAAGACGAGCCGGGTCAATCCATTTACTGTACTTTTGATCGATGTTGATTGCGAGGATGAACTTGAAACACTCGTAAACAGGCGTCAAGACCCAGTGGCTCTAGAAAACTACACGGATGATTCGGGGCAGACGCATGCGGTAGCGGCTATTCGGAACCAAGTGACGAAATGGCCAAGAGTTCTTGGTATTTCCTTTTCAATGTATGATCGTAAATTTCCAATTCACATCCCCCTTGAATTCAAGGGTCTCCGACTCTTCTCGTGTATAATCCATCACGGCATACGGAACGGAGGACACTATGCTCTTCTCGTACGTCGGTATGATTCGTGGTACATAAAGGATGATGAAAGTGTTCGGCAAGTTCCCGAACCAAAAGACCTCAAGGGGTCGTTCTACATGGCATGGTATCGGTAAAATTCTTTCAACTCAATTGCTTCGCGAAGATTTATAATAGTTCTAAAATACGTGCGCCGATTATTCGCATAGGTCTTGTCCGTTCTTATCTTTTCAACAAACCATCCTAAATTTCCGTACCCACATTCTACTATAGATCCATCGGGTATATCCACCTTTTTGTGCAAGGCTGCTTCCAGAAAAGGTATCCCTTTGTGTTGTACATATAAATTCGCTCCAGACATTATTGCAAAATCAATAGTGATCCTGTCCCGGGGCTTCCACTTAAACATGGTTTCATGAGTTCCTGTACGAATAGGCTCATTCACAGGTGTCATGACTATTCCGTCAGTTTCGTATTCAAACGAATCAAGAGCCGGCATGTCCTTGATGGAGGTTAGGGGCCACATAGTCTTGACTCGAATCTCAAATTCAGCTCCAGCAGTTTTTATAATTCCTTTGACGAGTTTGCGAGCCGCCTCAAGGCGTGCATCAAGTGGGGAATTCACAAGGTCTGTTCCTTTGACCCTGACTGCGTCGTAGACAAGGAAAACCTTCTTTCCCGCATTGGTAACCACAAGCTCACCATCAAGCAGCGTATCCTTGGGAACACGGATTTTTACAGGTTCTGAAACAAAAGAACGGTTCACAAGAAAGACACCATCAGCAAAGCTTGCAAGCAGGTGACGAACTCCATCGCTTTTTTCGCATACTAAATATGACTGTTTCTCGAGGAGCGGGAAATGACGCCGCTCTATAGAAACAGGCTGGGGACCTGGGAATCTGTTTCCCGTGAGTCCCCAAGAATTCATGATGAATTCCTCCATTTTGACTTGTATAAATTACAAATAAAAACTCTAAGTGAATAGTATGTCAACACTTGGTTCTAAGATGACAATTTTCATAGCGATGGCTTATGTGTGCTGTTGTGTATGCATTTCCTTGGGTGTATTCCTCTGGCCAAGTGCAAAGCCAAAACAGACCACATACACATGTCCCCCAGGGCAATCACTCACTTCCGCATCTCTCGCATGCATCAATGGAGGCGGTTCTTCGTGTTCTGTGGTGTGCTATACTCCATGTTCAGATGACCAGGTTATGACTTCAGCTTCGATGGCATGTTTGAATGCGGGTTCTTCAAATTGCTCTACATCATGTTATACTCCTTCCAAGTCTTCAGGTTCTTAGGGCTCGAGCGAAACACCGGATGATTCAAGGATATTTCCAAAACATTCGTGAACATAGTGACACACAACATTGGCTCGTGTCGCTGCCCCAATCTTTATACCCTGTGCGCGAAGACATTCGAACATTGCGTAGTTATCATGCAAAGGTAAACTCACGGGTGTCTTTCCTCCGCGGAGTTTTTTGTCCACAGGCTTGGCGTCCATGGCCCACACACGAGCAGATGTCTTTGTGCATTCGTAAAGTCCGTCGGAAATCTTTTTGCTCACTTCGGTATCAAATACAAGACCACGCTGAGAAGCGGGCTCGCTCGAACCTTCACGAGTTTTTTTCGCAAACATGTCCCAATCAATACCCTCCTTAACCGAAGGGAAGACAATGACGCTTACACCATTCTCAAAAGGGGAAACGACACGGTGAAGCTCCTCGTTGTTTAAATTTGTACCATAATCCATCCAGAAGATGCGCTCTCCAGATTTTATAATCTTTGGAAGGCACATCTTGTCATCTACAAAATGGATCTCAATGTGAGTTCCACGCTGCATACAGAGCATGTGAATATTCATAGCTGTATGAAGCGTCGTTGCGCTAATTGATTTATTACGAGTCACCATGCAGAGGTGAAGAATCTGCATTTTTAATTTAAGAGAATCTAAGCCTTAAGTCTCTCTTCAAGAGTTCCCTGAAACCGCAAGTTTCCTACGTGTCCCAGGACCGTCATGCAGTCTGCAAAGATCTGGCCACCCATCTGCTGCCACCGGCGACAGAATGCATAGTCCTCTGAAAGATAACGCCGTGTCTCTGGATCAATCATACAGTCAAAAACTGCCACGTAAGTGTCGAGATCCTTGTTTTGGTGGTCATTTACACAATCAAGCTCTGGGTACTTTTCAAACATTTTTTTGAAAACCTCCCGCTTGATACACATGAACCCCGTCGGGCCGTCAAGCACCTCGGCAAACCCATCTCTAATTTGGGTCTGTTGATATTTGAAATTCATCACAAGAGCTGCAGAAACGCGAGCAAGATCCTTTTTCGCCCCCTTCTTGACCTCTGCCTCTGCCTGATCCCACATGACCGTCTTCTTGGGATACGCAGCAACCGCTACGTCGTGCCCAGATTTGATAAGACGGATGACTGCTTCAGGATCAAAGTGAATGTCCGCATCTATGAAGAGGAAATGGGTCGCTTGAGTTTTCTGATAAAATCGAGCAACTGCAATATTACGCGCGCGGTGGACAAGGGACTCATTTTCTGTAGTGTCGAGTAGCATCTGATACCCGTGAATGGCACAGGTGCGCTGGAGACGAAGCATGGACTCTGCATAGGCTTGGAGACAAATACCTCCATAACAAGGGGTTGCAACGAAAAGAGTTACAGTCATTACACTACAATAGTTTCTTCTCCTTAAGCTCTGCTCTCACTATTGTTTCAATCTTCGACAAAGTTGGAACTGAAACGTCACAAATTTTGCAAATACTTGCGCGATCTATCGCGCCTGCAAGCACTACAAATATAACTGCGCATGCGATAGCCTTGGGAGTTCTTCCCATGAGCTCCACAGACTCCTCGAGCTCTTTGCAAAACCGAATAACCTTCATCTTCGTCTTGCCCTTTTCTGTATCTGGAAGCTGTATGTCGTTGAAGAAGCGCGGGACGAGGTGCGCCGCAGTCATCACGTGGACCTTTTCGTCCGGTACCTGCTCTTGATACATCTCTGTAGTTCTCGACAGATCGCGAACTGGAATTCCAAAGGCGTCTGCAATCTCCTTTGTGCTTCGCGATATGTTGTGCTCCCTACACGCCTGAAATATGCAATTTGCCTTGACGCCGTTGCGAACCGCCCCGCGAGTGAGTACTGCTTCGTTGAATTCCTTGTACTTGATTTTTGCAGAATACATGACGGTGTCCGGCAACCCCAGAACCCGTGAGCCAATGTCCATCAACTGCTGATAGGCATGGAAGAGTGCCCGGTCTCGGTGGTGCATACTCAGGTGGTGGTGGATCCGACTCATACGGGCCGACGCATAGGACCCAGACTTGGGAACAATCTTTGTCCCCATCCCCCAGGATGCGGAAAAGTGATCCGTGTTCACAGGTGCACCCACCCGAGACGGATCCTTGTTTCCCGTGTCTGGATCCCCGCCTGAATTCCACTCAGGCTCGTCAGACAGGTAATGTGAGTCGACCCGTCCGCAACTCGTACACACAGGCAGATCATAGATGACCTTGACCCCTCCACATGGACACTGCCAGTGCGCAACAATCTCTTGGACCGTCTCGTTTTGGGAACGAAATTCATCGAGCAGCGCCCAGCTCTTCTCTATTTCATCCATTTTGGACATTCCAGGGATCGCGGAAACCTGGCGGGGAAAAAACCTCAATTCTCTTTATATGAACTCGTTCGTACCAGTCGTAGATCACGCCAAGCGTGCAAACATCGAGTCTATCCGTTCTAAATCTCCATTTAGCATTCTCAATATTGTGGCAGTTGTCGCCATTCTGATCATAGGTTACTTCCTGTACAAGAAGTTTACCCAGAAGTTTAACAGTGGTGCAATTAAGATTCAGCGCCCTCCTCGCCCTCGCCCAGCTCCCAAGGTTACGTTCAAGAAACCAGTGGTTGAGGAGAGCAGCAGCGATGAGGAAGAGGAGGAGGAGGTCCCAGTCGTCGAGGAAGTTGAGTCAAAGGATGAGTAATTTACCAGATACCGTCTACAACTTTGTATTCCAAACACGCACTTGAATCAAAGTACACATCTCGCTTGAGAATCTCATCAAGTTTTTCAGAAGGTATCACAGTTTCTTCAAGATAAATTTCCTTAAATTTTTTCATAAAATTTTCCAGATTTTCCATCTGGTCTTTGAAGTCCTCGTATTTGCCCCACGTTCCGTCAAGGTTCAGTTGGTGGATCATCACATACGAGTTCTTTGTCATGTACCTGGTCCTCCCTCCCATGAGGATGAACGTCGCTGCAGACGCGCATACCCCGTCAGCAATTGTCCGAACCTTGCATCGCTTCATAGAAGTGATGCAATCCATGGCACTCAGTCCTGCATGCATGTCCCCTCCATCGGATCTAATGAATATCCGAATCTCAGGTTTGATATGGTCAAGTCCTAGATCGAGATGCTTCTTGACCAGATCAATTTCTAGATTTTTTAATTTTAAATTTAATTCAAGAACTGTCGCTTCACATACTTCACAGTGAAAGTAAATCTCCGACCCCTGAACCTTGACAAACTCTTCTACGGCGCACTCACACATTTCTTCAAATGACTTACGGTCTTAGCCTTTAACTTGCGGAACAGGCTCAGGTGGTTCAGCAAGTCTATATCCTCTTTTTTGAACCCGTACTCATTGAGAAGACCAGTTTCACCCTTGTCTATGTAATCCATGAGAAGGAGCGTTCCGTCGAGGTCTTGATGCATCCTGGGAACTCGCTCGTACATGGCCTTGATCTTCTTGCGACGCATGCACATGTTCTGATACTTGGTCCACGAGCTCCCCGGTTTGAGGTTCTGTCCAAGGGTGTGACCAATCTCAATTGCTGGAAGAATGCATCCCCAGATGTTAAAGTAGGGAAGGAGCTCCCAGTCTCCAGAGTACACGACATCTTCTATAATATCAGCACTGCTCAAGAGGTCAGAAACTTTTTCATAATTTACATTTTGTGAATCTAGATAATTTGCATTAATAATTGAAGCCATATTTCCAGGCTCAGCAAGAGGATGACCTATGAAACGTGCAGGGTTCACTCGTGTTGTTTTAGACACAAGAGATGTTACAAAATCTTTCGGTCCCTGGAAGTCATCTTTGAAATCTGATTTAAAAGTACTCGCTTGGATGACCCAGCGTATATCGCCTCCCGATGCATCAATCATTGCATCTGTCGCATCAGGAACTATACGTTTCATGTCTTCACGAGTTGGTACAGGGAAATTATATGTTACAATTTCAAAATCAAATTTTACAGGAATTTGTGATATTACAATAAAGTAACTTTCTGTGGGCACCTCTGTAATCTCTTTGAGTCCAACGAGACCGACGACGCATTCATATTCATCCAAAATTACTGGAATTTTTGTTCCACGAATTTTGTTCAAAAGTTCCAGAGTCTCTTGCTTCGACTTGAGCGTATCGGCTGTAATCTCTATGCATGGATCCAGCGCGTCATGGACTGCCCACGTTTTACCTATGCCCGTCTTTCCTAGGATACACACAGCGCGCCCAAGTTTCGTAAATTCATAGTCCTTTTTTTGTAAGTCATTTCTAAAGTAGCGATCCATGTTGTCAGACGACGAGACGGATGAGCCCTTTAGTAAACAGATACTAAATATGGTACTCGATAATAACGCAGTAAGGGCTGCGTACCCTTGGTTAACAGGCTACATTGTTTTTAACGTCATCATACTTGCTCTCCTAATTTATATAGCTGTAAGAATTAGTTTCAGATGACTGTAACTCTCAAAAAATCCAATAATGCAAAGCATAAATTCATGGCTCAATTTCCCGATGGAACCATCGTGAGATTCGGAGCCAAGGGTTACTCGGATTATACGATTCACAAGGACCGTGAACGTATGAAGCGGTACATTATGCGCCACCGTAAGACGGAAAACTGGAGACGATCTGGAGCTAAGAGCGCAGGCTTTTGGTCTCGGTGGCTTCTCTGGTCAGAACCAAATTTTCAACAAGCGCTCAGGAAGACGGAGAAAGTTCTCGGGCAGAAAATAATATACAAATAATACAATGGATGCATTCATTGCAATTGTAAATGTTGCAATTTGCATTTTTGCCTTTATAAAAGGTGCTTCATATATAAGAGACGGAACAAACCCTAGAGACAATTGGTGGAACGCAAATGCTGCAATGGTCGCTATAGCTTCAATAGGTATTATATTAAACTTTCATGTAATTATAAAACCCTCACGAGCTGCCCCGCTTGGAGAGTTCATGCCCTCTGTCGCCCCATCCGCCGCCCCCGCTGGAAATCTTCCATCAATAGAAGAATCACTGTATCGTCAATCACAACTAGCTGCAGAACGTGCGAATCATCTTGTAAAAAGTGCTCAACTTCTCAAAGAGATTAATCAAGCCTGAGAAAGTGTAGCACTCAATCGAGCAAACGCCTGAGGTGTCTTGTTCGTGTCGTACTCCATAGTATTCTTAGCAGCTATGCCAATTGATCCCGCCTCTGCAAATGCATCCTGGTTCGCCCCCATGTACACAAACTTCCAGCCCTCATTCGTCTTCTGGTCCACGAGGTCCTTGATGTGAGCCTTGGTGAACTTTTGGGAAGAATTCTCAAGACCGTCCGTGAAGATTGCAACCACCTTGGTTCCGGAAGAACTCTTAATAAATTGACCAATAGCATCCAATAGAGCTGTTGACCCACGAGGCGTGTACGTCTTCTCGGTCAGTGGCTGAACATCCGACATTTTGACATCTGAATAGGAGACAAGATACTCGTGATCGAATTGAACAAGAGTTAGAGTCGCATTTGGATCCTGCTCCTTTACAAACGAGTTGAACCCTCCAATGACGTCACTACGGCACGAATCCATAGAGCCAGAGCGATCGAGAAGGAAGGCGAATGAAGCCATGTTTACTTGTTATACAAGAGGTCCACAGCCTTAACTGCCGCTGCACCCACGAGTGCAAATGTATTGGTCGCCACTGTATCTGCGACCCAACGAAGTCCCTGACACGTGGGGGAAGAGTACGCAAAAATTGAGGTTACAAAACCGGCACAGTTTTCATAGTACAGACGTTCACTCAACCACCGTATAACGTGAGAGCCAAGGACAATGGCTACCAACTTCATTATCAAGTTTGCATGCGTTCCCTCTAAGTTTGCTCCCAAGCGCAAATTTGTGAACTTTTCGCTTCCTAAATTCCGCCAAAAGCTTGGGGAGTTTAAGGATCCGGACATGGCGAGTTGGATCAACAACTTGTACCAGGACCGGACATTCAAGACGAGAGATGAGTTTAACCAGGCATATGATTTCGGAGATTCATACACGCTCAACTGGGGAAACAAGCCCATGGTCATTACGAATGATGATTTGACCGAACTGAGCCAACAGTTCGAGTCCGGGGCGTTTGACGACGGGGAGAAGGCGCAGATCGAGAAGCTGATCGGACGGATGCGGACCGTGATGTCCGCGGAGAAAGTGGTGTTCGTGTACTAAGATTGAGAGCCATAAGATCAGGGTTAATATTTTTAAATCCAAATTTCCTGTACCATATTCGAACTCGTTCCTCTGTAGGTTCTAGAAAGATGTACTTGAGTTTCCGACGCTTCGCATCTTTGATAATTTGCGCAAGGAGCTCGGACCCGTAGCCTTGACCTGGACGTGCCCCTATCAGGAATATATAGGCACTCCCTCCAAGATTAGGAAGGTTCTTGCCCATTATGGCAAACCCAGCAAGTTTACCATTCTTGTGAATTGCATAATTATTTCCACGTAGGGGGTTTCGTATCATGCTCCAAAACCATGGCTCTCCGATACTGTTCTCTACAATTTTATAAATTTTATGTCTTTTACCTTTCAAAATTGTACCCCGAGGTCCACTCGTTATCACCATTAAAAAGGGTAAATATTTTTTTCACATGATATATCAGGATGGAATCTATAGCATTCCAGATTGAAAATCGTAAAAACGAAAACGTCGACGCGCTCATGGACACCATAAAGGATTGGTGTGAATACAAAGGCATAAATTATCAGAGATACGACGGATACAGAGATGACATGGTTCACTACTGGTGGAAGGTTTTCAAATTAAATGATCTTATGAATGAAAACCCATCGTGTGAATATGTACTATGGTTTGATTCAGATATTTACATCTGGGACTTTGAAAAGGATCCACGGAAGATGATGGACCCTGACATTGACTTTATCGCTGCACATGACCCGGATGATCCAAAAGATTCGGAAGACTGGTTCAACGCGGGGGTCTTTTGTGTAAGAAATAACGACGGAGGAAAAGCTCTTGTACAAAAGTGGATGTCTTTGTATGACCCGTCAAAATGGTCACGGGACGCCGAAGGAAAGTGGAAGACGGATGATCGGTGGGCAGGTCCAAACTACGAGCAAGGTGCGTTTTGTGAACAGATTTTACAAAAACCAGAATTCAAAAATAAAATTAAAATACTTCCTTCAAACACATTTAATGAACTTTTTGAATGGCACAATCCAAAACCCGAGTGCTTTTCAGTTCACCTCATGAGAGGACTCGCTCAAAAAACGGGTATTTTGTGTATATGGAGACACAAAATTGAAGCTCTTTTTGTGTTTTTTTTAGTTGTTGTAACTGTTATTGTTATAAAAGAACTGATATCTAGATTATTACATGCCAGTTGAACTTATGGGTTTCGGAATATTTGTAGGATCTATCCTTTTGATAACGTCTCTCGCGTTCACGTACCTTGAACGCCGTCTTCAAGCTATTGAGGAGATACTTCACGACGAGTGATGAGATACAATATTTCCTGGACCTCGCCTCGACCCTCGCCAGTCTTTGTCCCACGCCCAGTGTACCGCTGATAGGTTCGAACCTGACGCTCAGTTGCGTAATCGGCAAGTAACTTTTGCCAATCCGCCTCTCCCAAAATGCCCTCGTCGTTATAAGACACGAGCACATATTTGGAGACGCGCGTAGATTCTTTTAGGAGATCCTTCATAGCATCGAAGACATAGCGCTTCGAGTTGTAATCAGACTTGACGCGATCTTTGGGCAGTCCCGTCACTTGGTTCACATTTGTAGGACGCTCATTCTTTGCCACAACGTTTAGAAGAAAATAGAACGCCCCATATTCGTGATGATTGTACGGCGGGTCATAATAAATCAAATCGAGAGACCCGTCGGTCATTGTCTTGATGAGATCATTCGTTGACATGTTGTGCGTGTGAATTTTCGCATCAGAGGTGTGCCAAATTGGGCACTGCAAGACAAGTGGATCAGTTCGGTTATTTGAAGAAAATGTCCCTACGTCATTCTTATCCTTGATAAATGCCCTGAAATGTCCCATACTGTTTGCGTGAATAGCCATCTGGACCAGGATTGGGACAAGACACCAATCCTTGAGATCAGGTTCGACGGTGTCTACATATTTGCGCCACGTGTCGATACGCAGAGCATTCTCATGAGTGAAGAAGCACCTCTCCCCGTGCTTAATGTCCTGAGTGTCTGCAGGGGCATAGAGCTCCGTCACAAGTCCGGGAGTCCATTCCTGTAACTGGTTCATAGTCTCAATGTGATACCGGATGGCGCGTTGCTGCGTCTCTGTAGGATTCTTCAAAAAGCAATTTGCTGCGAGATACGAATATAACTCGAGATCGTTCGAGTGGAGCTCAGAGGCGTGTTCGACGAGAGCCCGCGCAACAACGGTTGATCCTGTGAACCCATCCATGAGCCTGAGCTTGTCCTTTCCAAGCCGCACCTTGACGTCATTGACTGACTGGACAATTCCGTCAAGAAGCTTTCGCTTGTTTCCTAGATATGTATACATAGGCTGGTGAATGTAATGCTCCATGTTTTAGTAGGGACTATTTTCTTTAATTAAGCATGCATGTTGCATGTCGGCAAACTGCCGGGACAGTTCAAGATGCCATGGGTAAAGTACGCACAGGGCAAAAAGGAAGCTTACACTGCTCACGGTCAAAGCGGCTACTGGAATCCATTTTAGAATTTTAGAATTTCTTGGAGAGAAATTTTCAATTTCCATAATTTAAAATTATAAATTAATTACAGACTCTAGCAATTGTATTTTTTGATTCAAGAGGTCCTGGATTTGTGTGACGTTGGATGATGTATACATGTTCTGAAGTTTATACAAACGCTCAAGGGTACTTGAATAAAGAGTTACATTTGTCTTGTCCATTGAGGCAAGTTGTGTTTTAAGATTTTGTATTTGATTTTGGACAGTGTGAAAATGGGTTGCGCCCAGACTTGAAAGTTGTTGATTTATTTGGGCAAGCTGATCAGACATTTACATTTATTAAGATGAAAAATTAGGGAGGAACCGTGCGCTCGGGTCTGTAGCATTCGACCACTTTGGCATCCACATGTGAGGGCACAAGTGTTTGTTCCGTCCAAAGTATTGCTCAAAGATGCGGTAGTACTTATCCTCTCCCCAACTCTTGAGCGCGTTGACCCAGTCGTACCCTACTGCGTCACTCATCCCATTCTTCTGGCGCCAGCAAATCTCACGGGGAAGAATATCCTCAAACGCCTCGCGCAAAATGTACTTTTCCCATTTTCCTTGAGGCATCTTTAGTTCTGGAGAAAATCCATCCATAACATAATCGATCACATCACGATCAAAGAATGGAACGCGCAGCTCAAGCCCATGTGCTGCAGTCGTGCGGTCTGCCCGAAGCACGTCAAAGAGATGGACCTCTCGAACAAGGCGCGTTGTGTCGCCTAGAAAGGCTTCCACATTTGGCGCACCGTGAAAGTACAGGTACCCTCCAAAGAGCTCGTCAGACCCCTCACCGCTCAGAACCACGCGGATATCGGTATTCTCCTTGATGTATTTGCTCAAAAGATACATGGGAATTGATGCCCGGATAGTAGTCGTATCAAACGTCTCGATGTGCCAGATGACGTCACGGATAGCATCGAGACCTTCCAGAATAGTAAACTTGACTTCAGTGTGATCAGATTCAAGAAAGTCAGCCATCTTGCGAGCCGCCAGCAGGTCCGGAGAACCCTCGAGACCTATGGAAAAGGTTCGAATCTTTCCCAAAAACTTCTTTCCAAGTGCCGCAATTATCGAAGAGTCAAGCCCTCCACTCAGGAAAAAACCGACAGAACGTTCGGTATTGTGAACACGCTTCTCGACAGCCTCAGTCAACAAGTGACGGATGTGGCTCCTTACAAAGTCCACGTCGTCATCATCTCGTGGGTGATCCCAGTAGTTGGGTGCCCAGCAAATGAACCGGTTGAGTTTTGGGTCATAGAGATGACCGGGTGGGAAAATTTCCACAAGACCCCCGATGTGCGTCAGAGCCTTGATCTCAGATGCGAAAGAGATACCCCCGGGGTACTTGCAGTAAAAGAGCGGACGGACGCCGACACGGTCACGAGCTGCCCACATGTGCTCACCATCTGTGTACACAAAGGCGAAATCACCGCTCATAAGTTCGCACGCGCGGAAAAGACCGTGCTCCTCAATCAGGGGCAAGATGACGTTACAGTCAGACTCTCCAGGTGCGCCCCCGAGCTCTACGTGATTGTAAATTTCAGCATTTGCAATGAGATGTTTACCGTTGCATTCGATGGGCTGGCTTCCTACACTTCCTAGACCATTGATGGCAAGACGCCAAAACATGAGATGCATGTCACCGACACAAACATGCGAAAACGCATCTGGACCGCGGTGGGTCAATTTGTTTGCGGGAGGGGGCTTCGTTCCGGCGAAGATTCCACACATCTTTTAGATTACTCACGCTGTCTATCTTTAAGAAACGTACTTGAAACACTCCCATAACTTGGATGACCTCTTGGAGATTGCTGAGAATTCCTGGATTGTGTAATTATCCGACATTGACCTATTACACTTTGCACAAATTGGGCGAAGGTTTTCAATGTCCATCGTGCCCCCTCTGCTCTCAGGAATGTCATGACCCGTCTCGAAATCAAAGACTGATATGATATTTTCGCACCACGTCACAAGACACTTGTGCTCAAATTTACGCCCTATGTAGGTTAGCCACACGCGTTCACGAAGAGCCCGAGGAATTGTCGCTTTCGTCATACTTTAAATAAAATCCAAGTCTTTAATATGAAGAGACATCCACGGCACATTGTAGTCACAAAAAGTTGGCCTGAAAGATATTTTGCAGGTCTCACGAGACCCCTCAAGTTGGCTCGCGAAAAGGAGCTTCTCAAGAGACGGGCAACCCCTTACAAGAAACTGTCCCTTGGAAAATCAAACGTGGGTGGCGCGAAGAAAAAGTCGCACTGGACCCAGCTCTTTCACAAGACCTATCCTGGTCTAAAGTTTAATAAGAATGCTATTTCTCGGCAAACGGGGATTAGCCGTTCGACGCTAAACACGGTCTATAACAGGGGACTCAAAGCATGGAAGACGGGAGGGAGCAGACCAGGGACGACTGCGCCTCAATGGGCGGTGGCGCGGGTATATAAATTTGTCTTGGTTACAAAACGAAAAGCTCCTAAATCTTGGTATGCTACGCGGTTTGACCCTGATCAGGATCTACGGTAAAAGTCTTCGATACTCTGGAGCGAAAGCTTTGCAGGCTCGCTCGAGTTCAAAGTGGACTCGTATATGCTCAAGTGGATGACATGCCAGTGCTGCGCCTCGTACGCCTTGGACAGAATAAAGGCACCTGCTTGTTCTCTCGTGTCAAACGTCCACAGGTTCATCTTTCCGGGAATGGTGATCGAGGAGGCGATGATTGTAAACATTGTGTGTTTGTTGAATGTCTGAGTCCGTGAAAACTTTGACGCACACAGGACCTGAATTTTACTGTCTATTTCTTTAGATTGAATGCCTGTTTCAATTTACGATATTCACTGCCGCCAAGTGGAAGACCTGCTTCCTTGTTTGGGGGCATGTGGCTCCGGTACTGCTTGATGGCAAGTCCCTTTTCCCTTCCACGGGCTCGTGCAGCCTGTCTGCTCTTTTCGAGGGCATTCATACGTTCCTTGATTTTGTTGAGTGATTTTACACCATAAAGCAACTTGTTTCCAAGAGCCCGAAGTTCCCGGCTTATTTTCAGAGCCTTGTTTGCATGCTGCTTGGACACGAGCGCCGTGTTGCGAGGTGCCGTGCGTCCGTGGGCTATGCGTTCCTCATTCTTGGCTATGAACCGAC
>Ga0208741_10000074_pt1 | contig 55867 bp, 74 predicted proteins | sample CryBogCBE03Jun09_FD_184576 | JGI IMG/M metagenome (GOLD analysis project Ga0208741, IMG submission 184576) | Freshwater microbial communities from Crystal Bog, Wisconsin, USA - CBE03Jun09 (SPAdes) | ecosystem: Environmental > Aquatic > Freshwater > Lake | place: Crystal Bog, Wisconsin, USA...
ACTTTTAATAATAAACAAAATGCTCTTACTAATCCCGTAACAGGAACAGGAACAACTAACTATATAACCAAATGGACAGGAACAAATACTGTTAATACAAGTACAGCTTATGATGATGGTACAGGGTTTATGGTTAATACTACAACTAATGGTGGAAGGCGATTTGTAGTTTATAGTGCAAGTGCGGATAATCAAATGGCAGTTACAGGAACAGGACCTTCGATAAGATTTGCAGATAACATAGCATCCCCCACATACTCAGCTCTATATGGGATGGCTACTCAGTCTAATAACTATATTACAGGAGCAGTAGCAGGAGATTTTGCGATAACATGGAATAGTGCTAATAACTTATTATTGGGATATTCAAACACTTCTACTGAAAAGGCAAGACTTACAAGTTCTGGAAACTTTTTGATAAATACCCAAACAGATAATGGACAAAAATTGCAAGTAAATGGTACTTCTTATTTTGGTTCTGATATGTTTACTTATGCTAATGGAGGTATATTCTTTAATGGTAGTGGCTCTTATACAAGTGGTATATTCCAAAATACAAACGGATTAAACTTACAAACAGGTAGCACTCCTAGACTTACCATAGCCTCTACAGGAGCTGCTACATTCTCAAGTAGTGTAACGGCAGGGGATTTAATATCAACATCTTATGGAACTGCTCGTATTCAAATTAATTCAACTACAAATAGTTCAAATGCAGGATTGAGGTTTGGTGCTAAAAACTCAAGTGGTACTAATAATAACGCAGGTTTATATTTTGTATCAGGAACAAATACAGCAAATACTTTTTTATCATTAGTAGCAGATGATAACACTTATCAATTAAATGTTTTAGCTAATGGCAATGTAGGTATAGGAACAACAAGTCCAAATGTTAGCGGACAAGGTTCAAGCGTTTCGGTTTTAACATTAAAAGGAAGTTCACAATGGGGAGTTTATGAAGTAGCTAATAATGCTAATACAAGTGATGGACTTTTATTAGGAGCGTATGCATTTACAAATCCTTCTTTAAGTTCTGGATATACAATGCCTGCTTATATAGGTTCGTGGTTAAGTGGTGGAGGTTCGACAAGCGGAGGCGATATGAGATTCTTTACGCAATCAAGCGGAACGGCAGGAGCAACCGAAAAAATGCGTATTACAAGTGGAGGTAACGTAGGAATAGGTACTACAAGTCCTGCGGAAAAAATTGATATAAATGGAGCATTAGCAGTAAGAGGAAGTACGGCAGGATATGCAAGTGCAAGTGCAGTAGGTGTATTAGACCAACCAACAACAGGTATTACAAGGTTATTATCATTCGGACCGAATACTTCAACATTAGGTTCTTTTAATTTTTATATTGCAGGAGCTAATAATACAGGTGGAATTACTGCTTTATCCATAGGCTCCACAGGAGCTGCTACATTCTCATCTCTTGGAACAGGTACAGTATATTCAAATAGTGGAACACTAACAAATACAAACCCTTCTGATTCTACTTTAAAAAATACAATAACTCCTTTAGGTTATGGATTGAATGAAATAATGCAATTGCAGCCTAAAACATTCTACTATAACTCAGATTCAACTAAATCAAGCCTTAAATATGGTTTTATCGCCCAAGATGTCGCCCAAATAATGCCTGATATGGTAAGAAAAATAGAACCTAACAATCCCGATTCTAAATTAGGTCTTGAATCAGATGGTATTTATGTAACATTAGTAAATGCGATAAAGGAATTGCAACAAGAAATACAAGATTTGAAAAAACAGATAAAAAATTAAATAAAATACATTAAATTTGTCAAAGAATAATCAAATTATGAAAAAATTATTAGTAATTGCCTTATTAGCAATCGCCTTTCAATCAAAAAGTCAAGTAATAGATACTACTAAACATTTTGGTATTGCAGTATGCCCTATTAATCCCGTAATGGCTAAATACTCTGATACTATCCCTTGTACTTTCTTAGGAGTAAGGTCAATTTTTGATAACTTAAAGACTACTTGCACCCAGGAGCAACTCATATAGATGGTAATTCTACTATTGGCGGTGCAGACTATCAAGGATGGAACGGAAGTAACACCTATCCGTTTTATTTTACAGGACAACAAATTAACGTAACATTCGTAACACCAACAACAAAATAAAAAAAAACAAACTATGAAAAAAACAGGACTATTGGTATTAGGTTGTATCCTACTATTCGCCTTTGCAGAAAAAGAATTAACGGTGAAGTATGATGCTAAAACTTGGAATGAAAAACTACAACTTATCGAAGCAGCAAAACAATTACTTAAAAATTCAGATGCTCCTTCTAAGTATGCTAACCCAGTTTGTGATTCATTATCTAAGTTTCAAAAAGAATTAGTAGACCAATTACAACCGCAAGTACCTAAAGAAGAAAAAAAATAAAATGGACATCACTACTGAAATAACGCTGATGGAAAGCCGGCTTTCAACTATGGAGACAAAATTAAACGAAGTAGAAGACAAGATTGACTCTATAGACGAGAAGCTTAATCAAGTTATTGAGGCATTGGTAGGTAATAAGATTACAAAGAATGGCGGTATAGTAGATGATGTTAAATATTTAGAAGACCGTGTTGCAAAACACGATGAAATTGCTAAAAGATTAAGATGGTCATGGGCTATTATACTAGGAATAACTGCCATTGTATCATTTATCATAGAAGTTCTAGTTCAATATTTTAAAAAATAAAACAACAATTATGTTAGCTATTGAAACAATCACAACAAATGCAGCTTTGGTAATTAGTATCGTTATTGGTATCTATGAAGTTATTGCTCGTGCAATTCCTACAGTTAAAGATATTACAGTAATAGGAAACGTGGTAAAAGTATTATCTTTTATTAGTGACTCTTTAAACGCTTTGAAGGCTCCGGCTTCTGCTCCTGCAGCTCCGGTTACACCTCCAACAACACCTGCATAATAAATATTATTTATTGAAACAAAAGAGCTGTAGTAAAATACGGCTTTTTTGCTTAAACAAACTAAACATGAAAAACACATTAATCTTATTCGTTTGTGCATTATTACTATCATGCGGAATCAATCATTCTGTTCAAAAAGTTTTAACCAATGAAACTGCTTTCAATCAAGTAGGAAGGAAGTGGGCCTCTTTAAATCCCATAGACACATCTATAACTAAAATAGTAAATACTACTAACACTGTATTAAGAGTTGACACTATGGAGACTAATTATATATTATTAGATACCACTACTCATAAAGATACTTTGTATAAAGTAAAGGTAATAAATAGTTTACAAACTATTAGAGACACTACTATAAAGTATATTATAGACAATAGGATGCTACATACCCAGGAGGATTCAACTTCTTTCTATAAGAATAAATCTTTGCAAAATATAATTATTTTACAGGATTACCAAAAAAACTTGACAAAATTCAAGTGGTTGTTTTGGATTTTGCTTATCTTAGTAGCCTTAGGATTATTGGCTAATTTTTATATTAAATATATAGCAACAAAAATAAAGATATGAGTGTAAGTAACGCTTATCCGAATCTAATAGAAATACCATATAAGAAAACCTCTGTTGACATGGCAGAAGTTATCTCTTATATTAATGAGACTAACTATCTAGTAGAAGTTAAACGAGCTTGTTATGTTTTATTTAGAAACGAATCAGGTAACGGTAACAACGGAGTATGTAATAACTACATAGGCCTTCAAGCTGATGGAGCTAAGTCTGATGAGTTTGTATCTCCTAAGATTGTTGCTACTTGCGTACAGGCAGAGAACATGACAGGTAAACAAAGAAGGTTTGCTTGTTTTAATTCATTTAAAGATTCTGTAGATGTTATAGAACATAACGTAATAAACAGAGGTATTTTTATAGGTGGTAAGTCTCATCCATATTCAAACATAGATGTTAAGACACCTCATGATTTGGCATTAGCATATTATAAAGAATGGGTTATAGGAAGTTACAAAGCAACACCGGATGAAGGATTTATAAATGACTTCATTTCGATGTACAACCAAGCTATCAACAAATTCAAATAAACACATGGCAAGACCAAAGAATCTTATAGTTGAGGAATATTGTTCTCAATTTAAGGAAATGAAAACGTACACATTAGCTAAGAAGATATTTGAAGAAAACCCTGGACTATATAAAAATCTACACAGTTGTAGAGGTGCAGTAGCAAAAAAAAGAGCAGCTTGGGGCAATAAGAATAGACATTTAGCTACTCATCCAAAGCCATTAAATTACGATACTACTAACTCTAAACCAAAGGTAGTAAACACATCAGCTAAGGTTCTTATATTAGATATAGAGACTGCTCCATTAATGGCTTTTGTTTGGAACATATGGCAGCAGAACGTAGGTATACATCAAATAATAAATGATTGGTTTTGTTTTACATGGGCTGCTAAATGGTTGTTTGAAGACAAAGTTTATTCAGGTAGATTAACAAGTAAGGAAGCCCTAGAGAAGGATGATAAAAGAATAATGGAAGGTGTTTGGGGTATGTTAAACGAGGCTGATATTGTCATAACTCACAACGGAGATAAGTTTGACTTACCTAAATTAAATACAAGATTCTTATTACATGGGATGAAGCCTGTTTTACCTTATCAATCTATAGATACACTTAAGGCAGTTAAAAGAACACTAGCTTTTACTTCTAACAAACAGGAGTATATTAATATGTCTTTAGGTACTGCTAGAAAAGTAGACACAGGTGGTTTTGAATTATGGGATAAATGTTACAAAGGAGATGTGGAAGCTCTTAAGAAAATGGAAGAATATAACATTGGTGATGTAACTAGCCTAGAAGATAATTATCTTAAATTAAGGTCCTATATTAAGCCTCATCCTAACATGGGACTGTTTATATTAGACGAGCATGAAAGATGCCCTTCTTGTGGCTCTAATGAGCTTAAAGAGACAGGTAAGTTATATATGACTAGCGTAGCTTCTTACGAATCATTAAGATGTGATAATTGCGGTGGTGTAGGAAGAAGAAGGAAGTCTAATTTAACCGTAAACGAGAAAAGAAATATTTTATCATCAACACCGAGATAATGAGCAAACTGCAAGAAAGTGTAATAAATGACATGAGGCAAAGAGAAGAAAGGGGGTTAAAGAAATATGGTACGGATATGGACCGTACAGATTTAACCTTAAGAGAGTGGCTTCAACACGCATACGAAGAAAGTTTAGATAAATCGTTATACCTTAAAGCAGCAATTAGAGAACTAGACAATAAGAAATAACATGAAGATTCCTAAGAGTTTTAACAAGATGAGTAAAGAACAACAAGAAGAGTGGTTAGTAGCTAAGTTAAATGAAGTGTATAAGACAGAAGATGAGATTAAAAGATTGTTAGGTAGTGTAAGAGGTGGAAAAAAGTTAGTTTTTGAAATAGACAGGGTAGATGAAATAATACTTAAAGAAAAGTAATATGAATAAGATTATCATTCCAACAGAGTTTAAATTAAACGGCAAAAGAATAACTGTTGAGTTTGATAATGAATACTGCCAGGCTGAGGGCCTTCTAGGTGAAGCTGACTTCAATGAAAAGGTTATTACACTAGCTAACTCTTATGATGGCAAGAGACTTAAGAAGAAAGATATAGAGCAAACTTTATATCACGAACTCATGCACATGATATTAGATGCTGCTAACAGTAACAAACTTAAATACAATGAAGAGTTTGTAGACAAGATAGGTTTATTAATACATGAATACGAAAGGACTAAAAAAATAAAACCCCTATAGAAATAGGGGTAATATAAAATCAAAACAAACATAACTATATTATAGCCATTATATCAGACTCTTTCATCATTATATAAGGCTCATCATCTACTACTATATCAATTATTCCTTGCTTACCGTACATCACAGTATCTCCTACTTTAACAGTTAATGGTTCACCCGGCTTACCATCTCCTACTGCTAAGACTGTACCTGTCTGAGGCTTTTCTTTAGCGTTGTCAGGGATGATTATTCCCCATGGAGTTTTTGTTTCCACAGGTATTGGTTTAATTATAACTTTGTCTAACAATGGTTTAACGTTCATTATTTTGTGTTTTAGGAATTTCTGAAATTACACATTCTGTTGTTAAGAATATAGAAGCAATAGATGCAGCATTTTCTAGGGCCACTCTAACTACTTTGGTAGGGTCTATAATACCTGACTCAAACATATTTTCAATCTTGTTAGTCTTAACATTAAACCCTGTACCATACTCACCATTTAGTATCTCAACTAAGTAAGAAGATGCTTCTATACCACCGTTAGATAATATCTGAGTGAATGGAATCTTAAGAGCATTAAACAAAATATTAGCACCTCTATTCTCATCTTCATTATCTACATCAACCTTAGTATTTTTTATAGAAGATAAGTAAGCAACACCACCACCGGCAACAAACCCTTCTTCTACTGCTGAGCGAGTAGCACAAAGAGCATCGTCAATTCTATCTTTCTTTTCTTTAATTTCTGTCTCAGTAAAACCTCCTATGCTAAGGACCGCTACACCATTGTTTAATTTAGAAAGCCTAGTCTTAAGAGTTTCTTTTTCGTAATCATTATCAGCAGCCTCAATTTGCGACTTAATCTCATTGCATCTATTTTCTATTAATGTTTTATCACCTTTACCTCCAACTACAATACAGTTGTCTTTACTTATAGTAATCTTATCAGCAGAGCCTAACATAGATACATCTACAGTCTCTAATTTCATTCCTTTCTCAACTGAGATATAAGTACCACCTGTAAGTGTAGCAATATCATCCATAGTATATTTTCTGTTGTCTCCAAAGTCAGGGCATTTAATTGCACAAGCTTTTAAAGAACCTTGTAGTTTATTGATAACAAGTGTAGCTAGAGCTTCTCCATCTAAATCTTCACAGATAACTAATAAAGGTCTATTCTGTTGAGCTACTTGCTCTAGTATGTGAAGTATTTCTTTTGCTACAGAAATCTTATTATCGTAAATCAAAATAAGTGGGTTATCTAATACTGCTTCATTCTTAGCATTGTCTGTAACAAAGTGAGGAGATACATAACCTCTATCAATCTTCATACCTTCAACTACACTTATAGTTGTTTCATGACCTCTAGACTCTTCAACAGTAATCAATCCATCTCTACCTACTTTATTAACCGCCTGGGATATCAAGTCACCGATATAATTATCGTTGTTTGCGGAGATTGAAGCTATCTGCTTAAGTAAGTCATTATTATCAATAGACTTAGATATACTCTTAATGTAAGCAACTACTGCTTCTGTAGCCTTGTCTATACCTTTTTTAAGGTCCATTGGATTACAGCCTGACTCTACTGCTTTAATACCTGCGTTAATAATTGCCTGCGTTAATACAGTAGCGGTTGTAGTCCCATCACCTGAAGCATCAACAGTATTATTAGCTACTTCTTTAACTAATGCAGCTCCCATATTTTCAATAGGGTCAGCTAATTGAATAGCTCTAGCAACTGTAACACCATCTTTGGTAATGTGTGGGGAGCCGTAAGTCTTATCTATGATTACATTTCTTCCTTTAGCTCCGAGTGTAACTTTAACTGCATCTGCAAGTATGTTAACACCGTTTGTAAGTTTTTTTCTTCCGTCAGGGCCGGAGATTATAATTTTACTCATATTGTATGTTTATTTCAAGTTCACAAATATACTACATTCCGAAATTACTAACAGAAAAAGTTTCTATTAATGGTTGTTTTCTTTTAGCTATGGCCTGAGATTTTACTTGACCTGTTAAAGTAAGCAGCATAATTTGGAAGCTTACAACAGTATCAAACTCAGTTCTATCAGAGTGTCTGTATCTTTTTAACTCTTCTAATAGGTTAGGAAAATAAATTTTTTGACAATGATGTTCTATGTAGTTAATACAATACTCTAACTGCTTGTTAAGAGCAAAGGCATCACCACTAGCTACACCTCTTTGTTGATGATTAACCTTAGTCTTTCTTAATGGGTCTATGACTGCGTCAGGTTTCTTACCTAACATGGGAAGACAGTTTAACTTTAAGTCATTATCAGCCTTAAAATATTCATAGTAGTCATCTCCTGCATCCATTTCTATAGTTGAAGGTACTCCGTAGAACATAGCAGCCATCAACATTTCTTTCCAAAATAACTTCTTCATCTTTGGCCTTCCATAATAATGAGCTATAGGTAGTCCTGTATCCTCAGGGTTAGTAAGGTCATACTTTTCTCCTACCCAGGCAGAGCCCATAGAGCCCTTGCCTGATGTCATACTACTTCTGAATGGGTCAACACCTATACCATACTCCATGGTACTTAAAGGATACATGACATTGTTTTTGATAATAAAGTTATTTGCTTTCTTTGGCAGCTTATATATTAACCAATTACCTGAGGAGTCATCAGCAAACTGTACTTTATCTTCTCCATCAAAATAAAGCCTTCCTCTTCTTAGGTGAACGGGTTTATTTTTAATAGCTGCTTCTTGCATTTCTATATGGTCCAAGTTAAACTCGCAATCCTCATCAGAGAACTTAAAAGCTTCCATCTCATTTAAAGGATAATCTCTAACATCTTGTTCTTTTTTAGAGTTAGCCCTATCTTCTAGAATATATTGCTGAGCTTCTTTTTTCTTACTAAAACCATATTCATCTACAAACCCGGCTAGACCTTCGTCAGCAGGACAGAAATACCTAACAAGCCTAGTAGGTGTTCTTCTACCGTATTTGGATTGGTCTGATTCATCCCATATATCTTTGAACTCTTGTCCTCCCATATTAGGAGGGTTCACAGTAGAAATCATTAGACCAAAACCAACCTTGTTAGCTCCTTCTGTTAAAGTCTTTTTAGCTATACCCCAGTATTCCGATATTGACATTTCATATTTTCCCGCTTCATCTATTAAAAGAATACTCCATCTACCTGAGTCAAATGAGTTCATGGCAGTGTTTCTCCATTCTATAAACGAATTTAAACCTTCACGCTTATTATATAGACCGTTCTTTGCAGATTTTCTCTTAGCTTGTTTAACAAATATCAAGCGTTTTTTAGGGTCTTCTGTACCATCGGTCCTCGGTTGAATAAATATAGGTAGAGACCTAAACCCATATACAACCATGTTTTGAAATAAATCCTGAGCATCCGTACCTGTTTTAGATATGATACCGCAACGAGTATTTTCATTTGTTGATGCTAGCTTAGTAAGTATACAAGACGATTGAGAGGTAGCACCTTCACGACGCTTTTTAACCCTTACAATACCTAGTATATCTTTATCGTTGTAACATTCATCATAGAAGACAAACCACTTTCTATCAGCATCTCTATACTGAGGATTGTCTCCATTTTCTAGTGTCCAATAATTTAAGTAGTAGTAATGATTACCTGTAATATATGTAGGGTAGCCGTTGTTCATAAACCAATAACCATTCTGTACACGCTCCCACTCTTCCTTAATAAATTCAACCTGCTCATCAGAGTATATAGGCATATCCTCGTTATCAAATTCTATATCATAGAAAGAGTCAGGTACTTTAGTCTTTATAAACTTCTGTTTTTTTTCAGAAAGATTATGGTTGGCTATTTTATTTATCTTAGGAGTATCAGGAATGGTACACTCTAAACCATATATTTCAATTATCATAGTCTAAATTCTAATGGTATATTATCTTCATCCATGAACATATTACAAGCTGCTTTATTCATTGCATAGAATATGTCTTTATTGATATTCATAACCTTCTGCATTTCATATACATTGCAAATTAAGGGCCTAGTTTCGTATACTGAACATTTGTCATCTACTAATTTTTCACATACTCCATTTATATGTGAGTAAGGAAAATCACTACCTACAAACTTGTCTACTCTTTTGCAGCAACAACCGCATCCTGAACATGGAAAACTCATAACATTGAGTTTAAAGGTATCAATACACCTTTTGATGTATCATTATCTCCACCATTTTTAAAACCATTCTTACCGTAAAAATATTTAACTAATTCTTTTAATCTTTTAGTAGATATTATAATAGCTAAATCTTTATCATCTATTCTATAAATCCAATAAGCAGCCTCAGTTGTTGATATACCTGACTCCTTACCTCTAGAATAAACTTCTATAAATATATTACCTGTTTTGGAGGCCATACGGTCGCTTTTTACTTCAACCTTAAGACCTCCGGTAAACAAGTCATTGACCCACTTCTCTGCTGATTCAGCAAAATCTAAATCGTAATAGAATGAGTTTGAGTATTTCATGTTAGAATGGTAATGAATCTACTGAATTACTTACTTGTGTAGTATTCACAGGAGCTGCATTTACTGCATTATTACTTGCAGGTTTCCAATCATCAATAGTAATACTTACATCTTTACCATATTTGTCTGCTTTACCTACATTGATGTTAACCTTTACAAACTTTTTACCGTTAAATTCTTGAACGTGCTTAACAAGTTCTTCAAAGTTTAAAGATGCCTTAAACCAGGTGTCATTTTGTTTTTTACCTGAACCTGCGTAAATTTTTGCCTTTTTTTCCATGATTGTTGTTTTTAATTTAAATTGTTCATTTCTTGTTTACAGTATGATAATGCCGAACGAAGTATATCTATTTGGTAGTGCATCTCTTTAATTAGCAGCTCACTTACATTATCCCAAAAGCTAACATCTCCTATCTCAGAACTAAGTACAGACTTCTTTTCCATAGCTCCCATATTCTCCATATTTAACTTAGTAAGTTTTCTAAGAGTAAACTTTTCAGTAAGATAAGTAAGCATAGCCTTAGATTGAGCTGCTAGTGCCTGTACGGATTGTATATCAGATAATTGATTAAGTACAGCCATAGGATTACTCATATCAACCTTATTAGCTATCACCTTCCTAACAGATTCGTGCATAGCCAATGCTTTTTCAAATCTTTCTTGTAGTGCGTCTTCTTCAAATATTTTTTTCATGTTATTTTTTTCTTAAAGATTTATCAGGTTTACTAGATATTAAAACTAATATAATAAACCCTATTATTAGAGCTGCTAAGGCCCATAAACCCCATTGGTGGATAGTAGTGTTAGTTAGTCCATTATAAATAAATCTAAGCAAATATTCTGCTAAATATATTATCAAACTAATGATAGATAATATTATTGTTAATATAATAATAGCATTTATATTTTCTATTATCTTATTCATTCTACATTAAATATTTTTTATCGTAATAATCTTCCCCATCTATAAATTCTATAGCCGGGTTAACTGCTTGATAGAATCCATCATCATGGGACTTTACTATCATGTTTCTTTCTTTCTTTGTAAGTACAGTCATATTTAAAGACAACCATTCTATGAATCTTTCCTTATCCATAGAGTGAAGTTTAATTATTATGTCTTGAATAGGTGTTGTCATATATTTAAAATTTTATCAGCTTTTTTCTCCCAACCAGGATTAGTAACATTAACTCCCTTAATACCTGTACCATGTAATAAACTAATCTCAGTAGCGTTGTCATCAAAGTGAAGAGCTGCTTTATATCCCTTTAACTTATCAGCTTTCCAATTATGATTAGTAAAGTGTATATTCTCTTTATTTATTCCTAACTTCTTAGCAGTACTATAAAGGTCTGCATTACTAGCACTATGAGGATATAAATGCTTTAACTTATCTTCATATCTAGAAGTAACAATAATAACATCAATACCTTTATCTATTAGCTTCTTAGCATAATTTTGAACTGCTTTAGTAGATAGGGTAGAATCATAGTCAAAACTTACTTTCATAACTTAAATAATATAAAGTATAAGATTTTCAATATAGCTGCTGTAATTATACCTATTGCTAGAGTAACAAAAGCTGCTTGTATTATTTTTCTCATAAAGTTTTATTGAATGTGTCTAACTGCAAATGTCTTGTCTAATCTTTCTATGTATAATTTTCTTTTACTATTAATTGAAGTTCTTATTTTATTCTCTGTAAGACCTAACCTAGCAGCAGCAAACTTAATTGATTCATATACTACTGCTTTTTCTAACCTTTCTTCAAGTGGTAAAGATAAGTCATATAATGCTATTCTAAAATTATTATTTAACATAATTAACTATTATTAAGTATATTTTTAAATTTAATTACCAAAGAGTTTAAGAGTTTGTAGAAAGTAGGTAAGGAAAAAGTAAAGTTTACCTCCCCTCCCCGGTAGAGATAAACTTACTCCCTTACCAAACTACCAAATGAGATAATGAGATGCGTCAAGTGAGGCTGACTGGATTACGAAGTTTCCCCATATCCAGTCATTTAAAAGGTTAATGTCAGGATTGTTGTCCTTTATGCCCTAGGCCTAGAAAGACTATGTCTTTTTCAACCTGCGAATAGCCATATTGCTTTTGACTATCTTCCAAATAAAAAACCCACCAAGTACAAGTTGATGGGCTGATTAGAGGGCTAATTTGCATTAGTTCTTTAACAAAGCCCGATAATGTACTTGTACTACTTCATCGGAATTGCATGACAAATATACGAACATATTTTATACTACCAAACTTCTACCAAATTTTTATTAAATTATTTTTATCAAACAACATCTTAAGCTCATACTTAGAATCATATAGCTTCACTAAGTGATTTACAAGCCCTTCCTTAGACTTTCCTTCTTTAAACAACTTAAGCTCTAACAAGTACATAAACTCGGTAAAATTGTAATCTTTATGTCCCTCATCTTTATAGCAGCTATATATGAATGAACCATCAAATCTTCCGGTACTTCTGTATTGAATATATTCTTCTCTTGTCATAATATGATTTATTAAGTTTTGCTGAAATTTGCTAAGTTTTGCTAAAATTTGCTAAAGGTGCTAATACCAAGTTACCTATTCGTAATTCATTGTTATTTATCATAAATATTTATTATTGTTTTAATTAAAGTAACTATCCACCAAGAGAAAGGGATAAGAAAATAGAAAGTAAAGTTTATCTTTTTGTATTGTAAAGAACATCCTTTCATATTTGAAGCATCTAGTATTAAAGAGCCATAATAAAGGAAAATAAAAGGGAACGAAAGAATAAATATTATTTCCATTGTTTTATTTTTTATTGTTTTTTAGTCTTGCATACATGATTTAGTTCCATCTGGGTTTTTATCGTAGGTTTTTTTGTCGTTTCCATTAACTAACTTACCTACTATCGGCTCAAATAATATCCCTTATTATACGCATTAAGATATAATTTATCCCTTTTATGACACATTATATCTTTTAACGTATAAAAAGTTTGCAAAAAGTAGCAGTTTTCACTATCTTTCGCAAAATTATAATATCCTGTTGTACCTAAATTATATACTCTTGTAATAAAGTAAGGGTAAAATGTAATAATTCTTGTAACAAAGTGAGCCAAATAAATAAATTATTCAGCTCATAATATTAATCTAAAAATATCTTTAAAGTCTTTTTCCCATCCTGATACACTATTTCTAATACTTCAAAATCTCCTAACTCCTTATACAAAGTTAACAACCTGCCAAAAGGCTTATCATTCTTTGCATGGTTTATTATTTCTAATCTTGTTATTTCTACTGGTTTTTTTTCTTCTTGTTTCATGGTTTAATTTTATAGGTTTTCTATTTCTTTTTTAACTTCTTGCCAATATTCTGTATCAACAGGAACATACCACACTACGCTTAATATTTCATCTACTGCTATTAATGCAAATTTCTTAGCTTGATATATTGGTCTATTTATATTAGGTGTTATAGTTAATAATTGCTGCTTAAACTCATCAACTAATTCTTGTGCCTTATCTTTAGCTGTCATAACTTATTATTTTAAATATTTTGGTTTAAGTATTCGTTCATAGTAATCTATAACCTCTTCTTTGCCATCCTTACTACTTCTCCATGTTGCTGGAGCTTCTTTTCTACATTGCTCTATCCTTTCACGTTTGGATTTAGTTTTATCTGCATTATACTCATAATATAACCATGCTTCCCAATAGTGAGAGCCATAAGGACTGTAAAATGTTAATGCTATTTGATAACCAAAGAACACAAATGATAATACAGGATTCCATTCATGTCTATAATCAGTATCACTCCATTTTGTTTTCCAACCTAAACTACAATAACTAAATCCTATTTTAAGTGGAACTGCTTTTGTATAGTTATAATACATATTATATAGTTGTGCATCAGACACTAATACTTTATTCTTATTGGCCTTATGTTCCTCTATTGCTTTTTGTATATCTTGCTCATTATATTTAACCCATTTTCTAGGGTAAAAGTATGGTACACCTATTTGTGTTTTACCTGCATACAAATTAACTTTGAATGGTTTGAATGGACTATTCAATATTTTTAACCATCTAAAACGCTCTAGTGTGTATTTTAAATTCATAGGTTATTTGTTTTGGTTATAGGTTTGATTATAATATTCTTCTGCTGGCATATATATACCTTCAATCCCATCAATATAACTGTTGCATATCTGAGCTTTTTCTTCTCCAAGTGCCTCCTTAATTATTTCATCATTATCATGGTAAAAAGCTAAAGCATATAATGAATCACCTGTTTTCATAGCTAACTTTTCAATAAATTCTGTCATTGCTGTTTTCATAGGTTATTTGTTTTTAGCTATTTCAATTAGTTTCTTAAGACATTCAAGCTCTGTTTCTTCGTATGTATTGTAATAATCGGAAAGAATTGGTTTGTTTGGATGCCACCTAATATAAAATTCATAAACATCTTTATCGTGGCTAGTGATATCTATAAGAAATCCTTTCTCCCTAAAAAACCGAAATGCTTGTTGGTAGAGTGGTAATGCTGCCCAAGTAGATTGCACAGTTTCGCTATTTCTTATAAAATCATACATTTCACTTCCATAATCAATATTGCTATACATATCCATAGCAGCAAAACACTTTTCATCAAAACCTAATTCTTTAAGTTCTAATGCTTGTTCATAAGAGATAAATTCTCTATTCATAGGTTATTTGTTTTGGTTATAGGTTTGGTTGTAGTAATAATTGCCGTTATCTTTTTCTTCATCTTCATTAGTATAATCATTTGAGCCAACAACGCAACCAGTGCTATATCCTTTTTCCCAAGCATCTATTATCTGCTCTTTTTCTTTTTCAAGGTAAAGGTTATCTATATAGTCAATTATTCTTTTGGAAGCATTTTCAGTAATAAAACCTAATTGTTTTTCAATTAGAATATCATCCTTTAAATATTGCATTGCTGTTTTCATAGGTTATTTGTTTTTAGTTTACTATTATATCATCTAAGTCAACATCCTCTCCTTGTGTTTGTTTATACACAGTAGTAAAGAACTGACCTAGTAGTTTATAATCTTCATCTATGAAATTACAAAAATCAAATGCAGGTATTGCACCTTTTATTGTAGGTTGAATAACTTTATCGTAATGAGCATCAGGGTCATAATGAAAAATGACATTACCTCTAAATATGTATTTCATAGGTTATTTGTTAAAAATATTTAGATAATTTCTTTCTGAATGATTTAGAAATATTACTTATTTTAGGGAAAACAAACAAATCATTAGGATTGACTGTTAAATAAGCCTGTACTTCATCTTTAAAGACTTTACTATCATATCCCATCATTTCAAGCTCAGAGCAAATGTATCTATATAACTTCTTATCTATCTGAGATATTAACTTATTAGCATCCCTCTTATAATCTTTGTTAGTATAATATAAAGCATGACATAACTCATGCTCAAAGGTTTCTCCTTTTAACGTACCTATACCCATTATATAAGACTTATCACTAACTTTATAAGTAAGTAAAATTTCATTAAGTATATTACAAAATATAACATCGTAAGCTGTCTCAGTTTCATTTATTAATTTTTTAGCTACCTTGAAAGGAACATTAAATCCATCCCAATCAATAGTGTAATTAAATGAGTCACCTTTACTGTACCACTTAACAAACTCCCATATAGAAAATATCCTACCCTTAAACTCAGGAGACTCATAAAACTCCTGAGCCTTAAGGAATAGCATACACCTATCGTAAGTGTCCGGGACTACTACTGCGAATATATCTTTTTTAATTTCGTGTATCTTGTAGTCTATTTTCATATTAAAAAGGTATTGATTCAATTTCCATTAGAGCATCATCCTCAGTAGGAGCATGATACATAATCTTAGTAGCAGCCTTTAAATAAGTTCTAGTTATAGGCAGATGGCCCTCTTCATCTGTAAACTCTAAACCCTTATTCATCTTTATCTTTATAGCCTGGTTTCTAGGGGTGACATCACCACCTGTCTCCTTGTTCCTCATCTTATTAATATACAGTTCAGTTATCATCCACGTTGCAGGGTCTTGTATATTTCTATTCATTGTAATAAAGATGTCAGCCTTGTTATAAAGAACTGCTCCTCCATCAGCGTCAGCAGGATAAGGCATTAACTGATTACCATTGCTATCTCTTTCTCTCTGTGACTGTGTCCTTGTATGAATAGATATAAACAATGTAATGTTAGACCTCTTAGTAAATAGCAGCATATCTGTGTACATCTCCATCTCATAGTCATATTTAGAAGCCTTGTCAGTAGTCTTAAGAGCGTTGATAGGGTCGATGAATACTCCTTTGATAGAATGATACTTAGATACTTTCTCTGTGTAGTTTAAGATGTCTTTATATCCGTGCATATTCTCATTGTTAATAAAGAAGAACCTTTCGTTGAGCCACTTGATACCTTGTTGAAGATTATCTTCATAAGACTCTTTAATCTTAGTACCCATGTAGAACTCTAGTATCTTCATCTTAACAGATGCAACCCTATTCTCTCCGGTATAAATAACCCATCCCCAATCATACTTAAGAGCTGACAAGAATATAAGCCAAAGGTTTACAGTAGTCTTACCTGTGTGGCTATGAGATAGTGTAGCATAGAACTCACCTTCTTTAAGCAGCAAATACTTATCCATGTCTTCGTAACCAAAAGGTAATCCCATCGGTATAAGACCGGCCTTGTATCTCCTTATAAACTCTTCATCATTAGGATTAGAAGATAAGAAGCTAAGCTCCTCCTCCATTATCCCTGCTTCCTCCATTACCTCTTGCTGATACCTTGCTAACTCATTTATAGGCATATACTGACCCTGCCTTATTCCGTCATCTATGGCCCTAAACTCATCCTCTATATCCTTGCCTTCAAACTTATTGTATACCTCGTGCCTAAGTACCTCCCTGGCTATTGCCTCTTCCACTATACCACCTGCAATGTAACCACCTATAAGATAAGAAGACTTTATAACTGCATTATGCCTCATCCCCGTCTCTGCGGACCGTATCATCTTAGCAGCTATATCCAACTTCTTATAGTCAGTAGTTATCTGCGTCATCTTAATACCTTCAAACTTCTCCTCTTCAAGTACCTCAAAGAAAGTCTTACTGTCTTCTTTTATTAAGATTTCAGGGTCATAAGAAAAGAATAGAACTCTAGATGGGTTCCTAGCGGAAGGGTCAAACATTGGATACCTCTTAAGTAAGGCTGCGTAATGTTGCTCATGCTTATTACCGTCAGCTATCTTAATTAATCCATGTACACCTGTACCCGATGGAGACTTCCATACTGCATGGATAAACTCATCCTGAATTATATCTTTTTTAAATCTATCTACATCATCTACATCATCTACATCAAAAGGTACTAACCTAGAGTGTATTGAAAGAGAGTTGTCGTTTCTAAAACTCTTAAAGAATGTTCCATTATCTCTTTGCTTTGTTATAGGTATATCAAAGGCTCCGGCAAATAAAACGCAAGGCAACTGCATCTTCAACTTCTTAATCTCTGCATCATCTTTGCAGCTCCTTATATTATCTATCTGACTCTTACATTTACCATCTCTTATACCATTAATAACTGCATCTAATGAAACGTATGAAGGTTGGTCAACCTCACTGAATACCTTGAAGACTGTTATCTTGTTCATAAATTTCATTGTAAAGTTTTAATCTTTCGTCTATTTCATCAAATCTCCTTCTGTAATTGTCATCTACTTCTATAAAGTTCTTTACCTTTTTTATATGATGTAGTGCCGTTGTATGGTCACCTACACCCGAATACTCAGCTATCTTAATTAGAGGTAGGTAGGTATATTTTTTAAGTAGGTATATTATTAACTCTCTAGCAAACATAACATCCCTGGCCCTAGTCTTTTTAAGTACATCAACATTACATTCTTTCTGAACAAATGAAAGTATTATACTAGAGTTCATTAATACTTTAGGAGGGGCATCAATAAGCCCCGCCTGTAAGTATAACTCTTCTCCTAATTGCTCTAATAATTTAGATTGCTTTTGTGCCCTGTGTAGTAAATCTTTTATAGTTCTAAGTCTTATCTCCTGTAATTCCATTCTATTATTTTTTAAAGCATATGTAAAATTCAATTATTAAAATAGCATAAATTATAATCAACCAAAAGAAGTCTTTTATTTTACCCATGGCGGTAGATTTATTATTCTTTTATTGCCGTTGAACTTATCCCAAAACTCATAAGCCATATCAAAAGATTCCGGATGCTCCAACGCATAGTTAAAAGCAACACACAATCTTTCTAATGTTGACTTACCATAGTCAATAAAGTTCTGAGAGATAGGCAACAGTCCGTTATAATAAGGCTCGTTCTTCTCAATGATATAGAAGCTAAAATCTCCTCCGTAAATTGCAGCCTGTAAGTAGTATTGATAATTAAAGAAGTCCTTTGTAATAGTCTCTAATGAGGCATTTTGAACACTCTTAATATCAATAGTCCTGTCACCGATAGATATGTCCTTAATTATAACGAAAGGCAATCCAAAAATCTCTTTGTACTCTCTAGTCTCTACAACAGGATTAGCAGACATTAAGTCTCTAAAGTCTTTATTGCTCCTTACTAACTCTACTAAGTTGAATACTTCCTCATGTAAGTCCTGCTGAACAATAGTCTTACCAATAGATTCCTCAACCATTTTATCATACTCAGCTTTATCATCTTTCTTCCTCATGTCAAACTTCCTACTTATTATATACTCATCATTGAACTTTGTAGGCTCTAATAACATAGAGTGAAGTAGCTGCCCGAATAAAAGTTCGGGTGTCTGCTTTCTAGGCTTGTTTAAGTAATTAATATAATGCTTAGGTGATACTGCAAAAGCCTTTAAGGAACTATAACTTAACGGTCTTTCTTTTAAACTATCTAATGTTATCATAATTTTATTTTGGAAATTAAATAAAGCACTACTATTGTTAACATAACCGCACAGGTTAACATTAACCCTGATGCTAGTATTTCAACCATATCAGGCTTGTGTTCCATATTATTTAGTTAATAGGTCTGCTACTTTTTTACTCACGTTGTATTTCTGCCTAACTTGTGACATTGTAAAGCCATTAGATAGGGCATCTTTAACCTTTGTGAACTCAGGTGTGTTCTCGTTCAACCAAACTTTATTATCCGGTTCTGCCTGGGATGCTGCGTTACCATCATCATCTTCGTCTTCAATGATAAGGTTAAGTATACCTGACAAGGAATATCTCTTAGCGTAAGAAACGGCTGAGCCATACTCCTGAGCGGTATTCTTAGATACTACTATTGGAAAAATTGATTGGATATACTCTCCTGACTCTACATGATACAAGGTAGTACATACATAAGGCAGACCATCGTTAATTGTGTTAGCCTGTGTAATAAGCAGCCCGCTCTTCTCTAGATACGGTTTAATGTGTGACTGAATAGAATGTAATTGAGCGTACTTTGACTTAAAAAAGGGGTTGTCTGCTTCCTTCTTAACTGCTGGGCATTGTTTGTCGAAAGCAGCTAGTGCTTTTAATAGATTTTTCATGTGTTTGATTTTATTTTTCTAAATGATTGTGTGCAGGAACTCCGAAACCGTAGAACGTACCCATAACAGTATGCTCTATAAGTTCACTCATTAGGGCAATAGTGTCATCCTTAAGGAAACCTTCAAATGATTTACTTAACGCAAGCGTAACGTTTTCGATGACTTCGGCTTGTAACCTCTGTAATTGTTTTTCTTTCATGTGTTATTTTTTACAAAGATAGTATAAATATGTGTAAATGATGTGTAATTCTAAAATAAATTTTAAAGTAGGGGGAAATTAATCCCCCGTTACCTTATGCATTCTTCTTAGCCTTCAATACAGGAGACTTTTCAACACCCTTACTGCCTATTTCTTTACCTACTTTTGGCTTAGATAATTGTTGTGCAGGTGTTTTCCCTTTGATTGCTTTTGTTGTTTTTGCTGTTTTCATTGTTGATTGTTTAAATGATTAAAGATTTATGATAGTAAGATTATGATTCTATTTTCGGATAGAACACTGCCGTCTTAGTGTTCTTTGTTTTCCATTCGTCAACTAATTTCTTAGCCTCTTCAAAGCAGCCTTCATTATACCACATTAAATGGTTTAGCTGAGCAATAAATATCATTCGTTCAGGCTCTGCCATATGGGCAAAGCTAGATAAGCCTGTGTGTTTTTCCATGTTACTTATGATTAATCTTTCTAATAATTTTTACAACCGGTTTCTTATTCCAAAACCTCATCTCATGCTTCTCATCTCCGCAGCTACATCTGTGGTGTTGATGGCAATAAGTTTTAGAGGGATTGTTATACTCTTTAACAAACTCCCAACTATGAGAGTGGAGGGATGGCATCAGCGTTTGCAGTAATGATTTTAGATTCATTTTCTTTAATTTGTTTGTTGTGTTGGTCTGTTAATAGTCTATCGAATACAGCTATAAAGAATAGAGCCGAAGGATAGGATGCTTTCTCCTGGGCGGAGAGAGTGTTGTAGTCTTTCTTAAGACTGTCATAGTTAGTAGATATAAATTCTGCTAACATCTTTAACATTACATTGGTCATGTGTTTATTTTTAATCAGAGAATATGTCATCGAATAGTGTGTCAATAACATCTTGGCATTCGTGTAAAGTTCCGGAGAATATCTCTACATAGTCTGCCATTAGATAGTCATTGTAAGATAGATTCTTTGTACTAATTAAGATAGGTAGGTCGTGTGTTTCTTTCTTTAATACTACATACATAAAATTAATTTTAAGCGGTGAAGTACGCAAGGAACTGTTCTTCTGTCCCTGAGAATTTCCTAGACGTTCCTAGGATGTCTTTAAATACTATTGTAGTATCATCGGATACTATATAGGATAAGATGTGTTGAACGAATACGTGGTCGCCTGTTGTTGATAATACTGATTTCATTCTGTAAAGTTAGGATAAGTTGTTGATTAAAAAAATGTTTTTTCGATAATTATTTTTAGTGTGTCTGTTACATCTACTACATCATCTCCTAGCATAAGCTCTACTTTTTCTACCTCTCTATCCACATCAGGTGATGAAATATAGTGTAATCCATGGCACTCTTCTACCATTAGCATAGGTGGCCTACTTGTTTCTTTGTAAGTTATTCTTACTTCCATGTCTAGGTAATCTACTTTTGTTTCTATAATATTTTTCATTTTATTATTTTTTAAATTGTCCATTGATTAGCCATAGCATCGGCTATGCCTTGAAATGTTTTACTTCTTAATGTTCTTCTTTCTTGGTCGGTCTTAGTTTGAATAAAAGCCTCATAGTACCATGTAGGTTGCCGTTTTAATTTACCATTTTTGCCTATCCATTCTCTGAACTCTCCCTTCTCCACAATCATTGTGGGTATTAACTTAGGCAGGTTCTTTAACCATAAACAAGTTGACTTACTAGCTTTGTGTCCGAACTGATATGGTTGTATTATTTGGTCCGGCTTTCTTATCTTACTAGAGATTACCGAGATAGGGTTTTCTATTGCTATCTTATTTATCGGAGCATCCATAAGCCTCCTGACAAAATCTAGGGCAGCCGTCTGATTTATTAATCGCAGCTCATTTACTGAGCCATCTTTGTTATACATATGTTTCGCTCCACTAACAGATAGATAAGTACAAGGGGGGTGGGCTACCATTAGCTCCCACCCATCATCTAGGATTTCAAACACATCTCTTTTTATGTGCCACTCCGGGTGTCCTCCGCTACAATCTATTATGTCACATGAGTATGCCTCATGCCCTTTTATTCTGAATGCTTTTGTGACCGCCTGGCTTTCCTCACAGGCTATCAGTACCTTCATTTATTTTACAGTTTTCTATTAGTGAATAATATTTGTCATATAGGTCGTTGAATATATCCTGAGCCTTATCGGTATACCTTATTTCATTATCATCCTCTTCTGTTATTTTAATACAACCTTCCAAAATTTCGGTTAGTTCGTAGTCGGCTAACTCGGATGCTAACTCTACAATGTTTACTTTTATTATTGAAGTCATGGCTTATCTTTTATTATATTTATTATTATAAATTATTTCTTCCTCTTCTAGTTCTTGATAGATGCTTTCGCAATCGTTGCAAAGTATTGCCTCGTACTCCTGAATGTAGCTTAACTCAGTTGACTTATACTCCTCATGGCAGTCATCACATTTATATCTTTCTACTACCTCATCGAAGTCCCACTCGCCATCAACGAACGCAGTTTCCCTAGGATGATAGTAAGAGTCTTTTATATCCGTAAAGTAAGAAGTCTTCGGCTGCTTGTATGCTTTGTAAGAGCTATTGGAAAACCAAAACCCATCATGCCACTCACCTGCTTGCTCGTTGATAATATGGAACTGGCCGGTCTTATCTAAGATTACAAACTTATTGTACTCACCTATTGACATCTCTATCAATTTAAGCATCGCATAGTTATTATAGAAATCTTTTGGCAGCTCCTTAAGTATTGCATTGTTATATATACGAGTGTCATTGTCCTTAGAGTTAAAAGGAACTTCTATGTCTAGGATACCATTGTGACAAAAGAAAGCCTCGTCACTAATCTTAAAGGGATGAATGTTTCTCTCGTTGATACCTGCTGAGGTTGCTATACGGAAGTGTAGAACAATATTAGTATCTAACATCTCGGACACAAACTTATACTCAGAGTAGAACTTATCGAAACTCTTTAACTCTTTAACTACTACAATCTTTTCTTTGTGAGCATACATCATGCCGGCTCCATGGGAGTTTCTCTTCCAACAATTTTCTAGTATCTCTTTTGATAATCTTTTACCCTTTGGTTGAACTGCTATTATACACATATGTTATATTTTTTTATCTTTTAAAAATTTCTTTAATAATGAATACTCGTTGAAGTTGTTTATATATTTCTTAAAGTTGTCTACGGTCATATCTTTCTCATCCCTAGTAAAGCAGAACATAGCATGAGCGAATTGTATATTCTTCATGAATGAGTTGAAGTTTAATGTACCTCTAAATATCCTCAGCTCGATTGTGGCATCGTTCTGCAAGTTGATAGCTGTATATCTTCTAGAGTTGCCGGCCTTCTTCTTTGCTTTGTATATCAAGTCATTATCATTCTCGTTCTCGATTGCTGCCCAATTCTGCAGGGCCTCAGTCTTCCTTTGGGATATTGATACAACGAAGTCTTTGTTGTCTATAAAGAACTTCATGAATCTATATAGCTGCCAGGTGCCGAATGATTTTTTACTAAGGTGAATGTGCATACCGCACGTTGTAGAATCGTATGACCTAAAGCCGTTGCCTATAAGTTTGTCTAACTTATCTTTGAACTCTAGCTGAGACTTTATTATGTACTCGAATGTCATAGGGTGAGACACTATCTCAAAGCCAGTCTTAAGGCTGCCATCGGACTTGAAGTAAAGATTGTCATCCTTAATTAAATCGGCCATCTCGTTATTATCAATACTCTTCTTGTCGTTCTCTACTTCTAACTCTAGGCCAAAGAATAGTTCACCCTTGCCAAAGAACTTGGCGTCTGGCTTGTAAGAATAGTTCTTGATATGTCTCTTTGATTGCCCATAACAATCATCGCAATACCATCTGTCTTCACTCTCGTTGTGACTCATGTCATCAGTGTGAGTCCACTCATCGCAATTGGAACAAGTATCGTAGTTACCACTCGTCTCGATACAATCTGCACATACATCCACACCGCCAACGCTTGTTATGTCATCACATCCAAAGTGCTCTGAGCACTGTTCACATCTAATGTAATTCCTATCCCTGCAATCATCGCAAACAATTCTGTCACGAACCCTACCTCTAGAGATGTACTTAACCTCAGTCATATATTGACACTCTTCTTCGCAATCCTCGCACCATCCGTAGTCACCACTCTCATAGCAGCTATTACAGATTGAATCCCCACCTATATAGTGGACCGTCTCATCTTCTGCCATAGGGTCGGAGCAATTACCGCAGGTAGGTAACTTTTCTAGGCAACCATTGCATAGTACTTTGTTGCCAACTTCCGTAAAGTCATCGGTATACTCGGAGCAATCATCGCAGCACAAATAGCTTCCATCGTCAAAACATTCTTTACATACGGTATAGTCGTTGTTGATTATTGTTTCGTCTCCCTTCTCTACTAATTTGTCACAGTCATTACATTTAAAACAAGTTATCTCTTCCATGATAATAGGTTTAAAATTGTGAATTTAATTTCATTAGTCGCCATGAATAAAAGATTGATGATGTCGGGATGTGCATTGCTATCCGGACAAAGGCCTAGGATGTGCAGTAGTGTTTCCATGTGTTTAGATGTTTGAATGTAATACTCCTCCGTGGTTTGAGTTTAAATAGTCTTTAATCTTTTGTAGGATTGTTTTGATTTTCTGTGCCATGTGTTTATTTGTTTTGTTTGTTTAAAAATTAGGTACTTTTGCGTCTGCAATATTTTTTATTCTTTCTATTTTTTTTGCAGCCAACTTTTTATTTTCTAATTGAATAATTACTCTTCCGTACTCTGTTTTATTTTCCCATGAATCAAGCATGGGCTTAGTATAAAGGCCTTTCCTATCCTGCCAAAAAAATAATATTAGAGTACCGTCTATATCCTCGACTATTTTTTTACTATACTTTGCCATATATAAATGTTTATAGGCCCGTATTAGAATCGAATCTCACGGCTTAACCGTACGGGCAAATATGAATGTAAGCCCTAATAAATAGGGCCTTTTAATTATTAACTTTTATTATCTATCATACAACTTTGCTAGTATTGTATGATTTTCGAATGTATTAACCTTTCAATAATTATAAATAAGTTCTTTTGCTGTAAAATTTTTTATAACTCACATACTAATATGTGGAAATAATTAAACTTTACAGTTAGTTTACAGGTTAATACAGTATTTCAAGGAACTACATAAATTCTAAAAATAATTGTTCACCCTGTTAAGTAGTTAGCTTAACCAAACGAACGTACGGTATTTAGAATGTATTTTAAAGAACTGAAAGGCCTTGAATATTCGATATTCACCCTTGCCTATTTGCAGCAAGGTAAAGGCCTTTATAACTTAATTTAGTGCTAATTGCTCGAAAGTCAATCTTTTGCTTTCGTTATCTTTCATTGCTTTCTTGATGTTAACAACTGATGGCAAATTCTGTGTATCAACTAGCAATTTTGGTGCAAATTGTTTGCGAATAGTTGAAAAAATAGCCTTTGCAGTGCTTACAAGTTCTTTACGCATGGTTTCCTTACCCTCAACAAGTATACTATTGCCATCCACTTCGATTGATATTGCCCACTCAATCGGTTGACCCTTTGCAATACCTAAAAACATATTATTTAATAGGTCGGTGAATAAGGGGGCAAGGCCATTACCCCACGTTTGACCCGAAGCCACGTTAAAAGTAGTTGACCTACTTAAGCCTGAAAATGTAGCTGCCTTATCATTCGTGAAAGATAGGGCGTCTAATGTGAAACTTACTGTTGCTGAATTGTTTGTGTTTGTCATGATTGAAAATTTTTGTGTTTGAAAAATGTGTTTATGTTTTTAAATCGGAAGCAATATGGGGTCAATTTTTTTATTTTCCAAAAATGTACAAAAGACAAATGTTAAAATTGGGTATAAAAATAGGCTGCAAAATCCCTAGTATTCAATAAGAGTAAGGCTTTCACATTTTAACATAACATCATAAAAATAATTTCAAAAAGATAAAAAAATAGGGCAAAAAACATTTAGCAAAATTTAGCAAAAATTAGCAAAATAACAGGAAAAGTTAGCAAAATTTTACTAAAAAAATTAGTATAGCATTTCCCTGGTAACTATATTACAGAAAAAATAAGGTAAAAAATAGGTAATAAATAATAAAAGATACAATAAAAAAATAAGTAAAAAAGTAGGCTAATAACTCAGTAAAAATATAGCAGCAAATAAAGTAAGAAAAGAAAGAAAGGAAATAAATAATTGTGTATAATATTAAGGTAAAGAATAGTATCTAATATATTTCGAAGACCCTATGCACATACTTTAGTAGCACATACTTAATATAGTATAGGCTTATTCATTATTCATTTTTATTTGAAGATATATATACGTGCCTATAAATAAGAGGATAAGGGGAGTCACTACCCTTTGCTTATCCTTACTCATTTGAACTAATTAATTCAATGTATGCACATACGCGTATTGACATATATGTATGTACACAGGTTTAGTTATTTTAATTTGCACTCCACCCATGCGTTTCTTGTGGTACTATGGACCCCATTTGATTTACATATCCCGTACCCGGTTTTATTATTCACCCTAGAGTAGGCCACGCTGCGACTCACTAATTCGTCTCGCTACATAATACTATTATTATCTTTCCTCTGAAACCCAATACAGGTAACAACTACCTATCAAATTATTTGAACAAAAGATACTGCAGTGTTCAAATTATTAGTACAATTACCTTAAATAATAGTTGTATAATAAATTTGTTAATGTTCAAATTATTAGTACATTTGTGTTATGAGTATCACAAGCTATCCAACATATGACTATAATCCATTTAGAGTAGACCATCAGCAGTTCAGGAATATACCTAAGGTTGATTTGAAGTCAGGTGAGGTTAAGTATAATGTTGCAGACTTTGAGAGTCATGTTAGAATATATAGCAGTGCTTTTGAGGATTTGAGTGAGTTGAACTCTATGGCTATCAAGATATTGACTTATATGTTTAGGGAGATTGCTGATGACATGGTTAGGTTAAATGTACAGGAGTTGATTGCTGAGTTTAAGCTTAGCAGCAGAGGAACGGTCTATAGGGGGTTAATAGATTTATTGGATAAGAAGTTTATGGTAAGGAAGGCCGGCACTGATTACTATTTTATAAACCCTGCTAAGATATATAAGGGTTCAAGGTCTAAGTGGTATCATGATACTTGTGAGTTTGACAAGGATAACAATATAGAGAAGATAAGAACATTTGAAATACCTAAAAGCAAATTAAGATGAGTTTAGTTAAAAAGATAGTTATAACAATAGTTGTGTTACCTTTATTAGTATTAATGTCAGCAGCTATTGCTATTATAGATGCAGTAGAGAGCTTCTGTAAATATATATATTATTCAATAAAAGAGATATACGAATGAACTGTTACATCTGCAACAAGCACGTTCACAAGGCTTTAAAGTCTAGTGGGATAAGTTTTGGATACTGTGATGAGCACGCTCATACTGTACAGATAGGTGTTGTTAAATTTATACTACACCATACTCTAGCTCAGTTAAATGAGGACAAGATAAGATACTATGAGGCACAGAAGGGAGCTGCTTCTATTGAGTTTAACAAACAAAAAGAAATGCTTAATGAGTTATTCGACGAGGACCAATACACGGAACAAGGCTTCTAAGAAACCTAAGACAACTAGAAGTAGCACAAAGAAGATAACAAAAGAATCGTTACCTGATATGTTAAAGAAGACTCAGGTAGTGTTTAACAGATATATAAGAAATAGGGATGAGGGGTTACAATGTATTTCTTGCGGAAGTAATGCCGGCAATCAGGCAGGACACTATTTCCCGGTAAAGGGATTCTCCGCTTTGAGGTATGACGAATGGAATGTAAATTTGCAATGTGCAGGATGTAACTTATTTTTACACGGTAACCAGGCAATGTATAGAATAGGCCTTGTAAATAAGATAGGTGAGAAAGCAGTTAAAGAGTTGGAAGGTATAGCCATAAAGAATAGAGTTAAGAAATGGTCTATAGAGGAGTTAAAAGGAATAATTAAAAAGTATGATATATGAGTTCAGCTTGGCAAAAAAAAGAAGGTAAGAATCCTGAGGGAGGTCTAAATGCAAAAGGTAGAGCTTCCTATAATAAAGAAACAGGTGGCCATTTGAAAGCTCCTGTTAAGAGTGGTACTAATCCTAGGAGGGTATCTTTTGCAGCTAGATTTGCTGCTATGAAAGGGCCTATGAAAAAACCAAATGGAGAGCCTACTAGAAAAGCATTAGCTTTGAAGGCTTGGGGATTTGGTAGTGTAGAGTCTGCCAAGAAATTTGCTAACGCTCATAAAAAGAAATAGTATGAAAAATAGTCTAGCAGGAAGTAAGAAGGGTAAGTCAGAGTCGGCTAAATACTTTCAAAACAATCCTGAGGCTCGTAAGAAAAAGAACGAGTATAATAAAGAGTATCATTCTTCTGACGAAAGAAAGAAGTATCGTGTAAGGCTAAATAAGGCCAATAGAGACGCTGGAACTTACGGTAATAAAGATGGTAAGGATATGAGCCATACTAAGTCAGGAAAGGTTGTTAGCGAATCTCAAACAGCAAACAGAGCTAGGAACGGTAAGGATGGAGAATCAACTAAAAAATAAAACATGACACCAAGAAAAGGACACATAATAGTTAAAGCTTATTTAGAACAAAAAGAAACACATAAAGTAACAAGACCTGATGGGTCAGTTGTTCAGTTGTATATAGGTAGAAAGTTTGGGGAGAACAGTAGAGAGATAAACCCTACTGTATGTGAGGTGATATCTAAGGCTGATGATATAGACCAAGTAGATGTAGGAGATATTGTTATTGTACATCATAACATGGTTGTTAACGATGCTATTAGAATAGAAAAGAATATAGATGAGCAGACTGTAATACTAACGCTGTTCTGTAATAATTTATTGTACGCAAAGATTAACAAAGTTACAGGGGAGCTAGAGCCTATCTATTCAAACTGTATAGCAGAAAGAATAATGATAAAAGAGCAGACTAATATCTTAACAACCTTTGAACGTAAGGATGACCATAAATTTAAGATAGTATCTACACCAAAAGACTTTACTAGAGTTAAGCCAGGTGACAATGTACTATGTTATAAGTATAGTGATTACGAGATGGTATATCATTTTAATAACATAGAAAGAAGGGCTATAAGAATTTGGGGTGAAGACATACTTGGAGTATTTAATTAAGATTGTTACTTTTGGTATATGACAGCAAGAGCTATATACCAATTACTAATAATTAATTCTACGAAGGCTATTCCATTGGTTGCGGATGTTTATGATATATCAAACCTTAAGAATGAGAAAGATGTAACACCGGGTATATTTTTGTTATTCAATTCAAAGAATGTCTTATCAAGGTTTGGCTGCTCGTATGACAATGTAATTGAACACGCAATAAATAATTCACATGATGAGTCTATATATGGGTACTATATAATATCAGATGTTAATAACCCATTGAGTAGCCAGGATATAGATGACATATACGAAAACATATTAGAAGGTTATTTCCATATAGCCGTACTAGGTAAGGAAGCGGAAATACCAATAGATATAATATTAAACTAATGACTATAGAACAAGAGTTGAAGCTATACAAGACAGACGGAATGTTTGCCTTGTATTTTGCTTTAAATAGAAAGCTTAATGAAGTATCAAGTAATCTTAATTCATTTGAACTTGACTTGACTGCAGATGATAAAACATTTGAAAGGTTTATCAAGTTAGCAGCAGCCTTAAAAGAAACTGCAGATACAGTTAATTGGTTGAGAATCAACTACTTAAAAATGGATGAAGATGAAGCTAAACAAGTGGAGAAGAAAGGTATACCACTATTAGAGCAGTTAGTTAAAAACACAAAGGATGATAAAAAGTAAAACAATAACACATGAAGGGCTCAATGTAACAATGAATATAGATGTGGGTTCTTTAAAAGAGAAACTACTAGGGCCATATAGATATGCCTTGAAGGTACTTAAGAGTATGGTACTCAAAAGAGAAAGGTATATAAAAAAATTGCATAGGACTTTAAGGAAGAGGGATAATATTATATTTAATATATATGCCTCCAACAGGATATACGCTACATCCTCAGTAGACCTTAGCACAAAAAGATTAGTGATTCTTTCATATCTTTACAATACAGATTATGCTAAGCTAGAAAGGATAAGAGCTGATTTGAAGGTAGCCGGCACAGGAGTGTACGTTAAGCAGCTTGACCTGAACTTCCTAGTAAACAAAGGCCTTATATTGAAGGCAGAAGATTCTAGGTACTATTATATATCTGACATAGGAAAGAAGAAGATTGATTATGTATGCGAGCTTTGGAAGTCTAGTATGCACTACTTCTTAAAGAACAAAGCAAACAAGGGCACTACGATATTCAAGGTTGCGGAAAAAGATAAGAGGCCTCGTAGGATATTTACAACTGAACAGAAAGAACAGAAGTCTATTTGGTATAGAACTATGATGCAGCCTTTTTGGGAATCAAATATAAAGAGTATCCCTAGAGACTTAAATAAAAGAAGGGATGTACTTATAGCCTGGATGGATAATAAGAAGATGAAGGGTGAACCTATAGATAAGCTGCATTATGAATATCTGCAAAAATGGAGTAAATAATATATTATGAAAATAAAAAAGAAGAAAAAGAAGACTCCTTTCTTCTATCAGAACTATCCTTTGCCATATGTATCTGAGGATAAGGGTGGTACAAGTACAACGGTAGGAACAAAAAAAGGCGGAGCACTAGCAGCAGGAAAGCCTACTTCTAAGTAATTTTTCTTACATTTGTCTTAAATGTATTCTAATGACATATTCTAGCATGGAGGAATTGTTGCAGATGCACATGGATAAACCATCCCAAAAGAGAAAGAAGGATTATGGTTTAAAAGTTGCAAAAGGAATCTTCAACGGAGCCGACAGAAACTTTGATGGATTTTATGGTAAACGCTACAGACAGTGGCGAGCCAACCGTGAGTTTAGTTACGGTACAAATAATACAAAAGAATTTATGGACCTAATGAGGGTGGAAGGCAATCAGTCTTTTATCAACCTTGATTGGAGTCCTATTAAGATAGCTCCTAAGTTTGTTGAAATAATCTTAGGGCAATTTATGTCTAGAAGAGAAGTGCCTATTGTAAAGGCGACTGATGACCTTAGCTTTAATATTAAAGAACTAGAAAAACAAGAAGCAAAGTTTAGGCTTAAGAATAAAGAACAGATTCAAGCCTTAGAAGAAAAAATGGGCCACAAGATAGAAAGCCAAAAGTTCATGCCGGAAGATGAAGATGAACTTGCTTTGTATTTTGATTTAGAATATAGACTTCCCGAAGAGATACTTTTTGAAACAAAGATTAAAAAGGTATTAGATGATAACGATATTAATGTTCTTAAAAGACAACTGATTAGAGATATTATAGATTGTAATTTTGCTTGTACTAAGCTTTACTATGATGCTAATAATAATATAAAAATCAAAAGATGTAAACCTGAGAACTTAATATATAATGTATTTGAAACCGACAACGGTAAAGATATAGCTTATATAGGTTTGGTTGAGCCAATGAAGATTTCTACTATAAGAAGAAAATTCAATATAGATGAAGAAACATTATTCAAGCTTGCTCAGAAAGCTTCTAGAGAACTTAAGAGAAGTGAAAACCTTTATTGGAAAGACTCATACAAATATACAGAGCTTAGGCCCTATGACGACTATTCGGTATTGGTGTTCGACTTTGAAGTAAAGACTACCGATGTTGAATACTCTGTAAAGACTGAAAATAAATTTGGTAATTTATTAGTAGTTCCAAAACAAGGTAAGCCAGTAGCACCGGCAGGTCAGGAAATAAATGGAGAGGTTATAGAGTCTAAGAAAATGAACATCTACAATGGTATGTATGTAGTTGATACAGACATAATGTTGAAGTGGGATGTATGTGAAGATATTCCTAGACCATACGATAATACTGTTGATGCGTTTTTTAATTACTCAGTAATATGCCCTAACTCTAATGGTAGCTTAGTTCCTTCTATGATTGAGAAGGCTATGGGTCCTATTAGACAAATGATTGTTATTCGTTTAAAGATGCAGCAGTTGATTGCTACAATGAGGCCCGATGGTTTCATGGTTGATATATCAGGGCTTAGAGATGTTGATTTAGGTTTAGGTAATACAACAGACCCATTAAAGTTAATGAGGGTGTATGACCAAACAGGTAGGGTATATTGGGATTCAACAGGTGATGACGGAGAAAGAAAAGCACCCCCTATTCAACCTTTGGCTTCTAATGCAAACGTTGCTCAGTTGAATACTTTAGTTCAGCAGTACAACTTTGAGTTAGATAGATTAAGAGAAGAGATGGGTATATCAGAATATAAGGATGGTTCAAGTGTACCAGTTAAGACCGGACTTGGAGTAATGCAGAACCAAATATCTGCTTCTAATAATGCTATTGAATTTATATACGATGGCTACACTACATTGATGGAAGAGACTTGTGAAAAGATTTCAATGATGCTTTGGGATTTAGTTGTATTGAAAGCTTCTAAGTTCAAAGAGTTTGAAGGATATGAAATGAGTCTTATAGATATGACATTTGATGTTAAGGTTAATTTAATATCAGATGACAAACAGAGAGCTGAGTTACAGCAGTTAATGAATACAGCAGTACAGGCTGGAGCTATTACTTACGAACAGGTATTTAAGATTAAGAATATTGAAGATGTTAAGTTAGCTGAGTTATATCTTTCTCGTTCAATGAAGAGAGCTAAGAAGGAAGCAGAAGAGACTGCTCAAAAGAATGCTCAGATGAATGCTCAGATTCAGCAACAATCATCTCAGGCTAGTATGCAACAAGATGCTCAGTTAGAACAACTGAGAGCTCAGTCTAAGGTTATGGTTGAGAATAGCAAGGGAAGTGCTGATAAGGATTTAGAGTTATTGAAGTTTGCATCTGCTATGTATACCGTATCTTTGAATAGTGGGAAAGAAGTTCCATCTGATTTAAAACAAATGATTGATACTATATTGTCATCTGCAGTTCAAGAGAAGATGCAACAAGGCCAACAAACTCAGCAGGCACAGCAAACACAGCAAGCAGGAGGTGAACAAGAAGATGGCCAGGGTGAAGGACAAGAAGAACAAGATAATCAACAATAGTTTGTGTGTTTTTTTCATGTGTTAGGGGGAGGGTTTCTACCCTTCCCTTTTTTGTTTTTTGAATTACAAAACTTTCTATATATATTTGTGAATAGTTTTAGGACAAGTAAATCCCATAAACAAAAGAAATATGGAAAATAATGACATCGTTCAGGAGTATGCTGAACAACAACAAACGACAACACAAAGTTCTTCTAGTACAGACATACTTCAAGAGTATGCTAACTCTTTAAAAGAAAAAGAAGAAAGTGAAGAAGAAAACCATAGTAATGAATTTAGTCAAGATGATGTTTTAAATGACATATCTACAGATGTTTCACATGAAACATTTGAGCATTACGACGAAGCTTCTAACATTGAAATGAGTGATGAAGAAAGAGATGATTTTATAAATACTTATTTCTTTAATGGTCATGAAGCTAGTAATATTAGTGATGATGTTTTAGATGAAGAAGATTTCATCAGACAAAGAACAGGCGGTAGATATAATAGTTGGGAAGAGCTAGAAGATGTTTTGAATACTGATAATTCCCAAGTAGGTAAGTTTGAGAATGAAACAACTGCAGCTATTTACAATATGCTTGCAGAAGGAAAAATAAATGAGGTAGTAGATTTATTACAGAAGAAAACATTTGCAGATAGCTTAAAAGATAAGTCAGACGATGCTGTATTGAAGGCTTATATAAAAGCAAATAATCCTGAGTTTGATTCACAGGATATTGAAGATGAATATAATGAGAAATATGTTTTAGATGAATTTGCTTTTGACGACACTAAATTAAGAAGAGAGCAGAAGAAACTAAATCAAAGAATAAAGTTAGATGTAGAAAACGCTAAAGAGTTCTTTTCAAAGTCGGCTGAGGATATAAAATTTCCGCAGTACACGCAACCGCAATCACAACAAGCTGAAGAGTTTGATGATGCTGAATCCCAAGAAGAAAGGAGTAAGTTTTTATCTTCATTAAGCAATGTTGAAAAGCGTGTAAATAATCTTCCTTTCTCATGGAGGGATGATAAAACAAATTTGTCCGTTAATGGTAAGTTTGAAATTCCTTCACAGGAGTTATCAAAGTACCGTGAAGGGGCTGAAAATTTAGAAGCTTATCTTTCCTCTAAATACTACCAAGACGGTCAGTATAAAGGAGATGAACTTGTAAAACATTTGTATGTTGCGGATAATCTTGATAAGATAATCAGTTCTGCTGTTTCACAAGCGGTAAATCAGACAAGACTAGAGATTCTTAAAAAGAGCAAGAATATCTCAATTGACAATGAAGCGACTCCAACGTTTAGACCTAACGCATCCGATGAAGAGAGTAATATGTTCGACAAGCTCTTCATGGGACACTTAACCCGTCGGACCTAAAAAAATTAAATAATTAAATATGCCAACGAATACTTTCCCTAGTTATTCACAGTCAGGTATAGCATTATCAGCCGGTAACAGGCAGTTGCTAAATGACTTGAATATTTTTGACCGTTCTTTTGAAAAGAACTTAGTACGCAAATATGGTGCTGAAAACTATGCCATGGTTCAAATGGCTTTAGGTAATTCAGTAGTAGAAGCCAAGTCTGATAACCGTCAGTTCTACCATTATGAAAAACGTGGTTTACATCAGGCAGTTAAAGTTAAGACTGTTGTTACTGCTCCTGCTGCAGGTGCTGCTGTTACAGTTACTTTAGATACTGAGTCTTACTACAGTTCAGGTACAGAATCTCCAGTTCGTGTTGGTGAAGTTGTTCGTATCATGACATCAGGTCTTGAAGGACAAATCACTGCTATCAACAAAGGAACTGCTTATGCTCACACAGCTACAATCACTCCTTTACAAGCTGCTAATGCTTTTGTATCTGCAGGTTCATCTAACTTAGTTGCAGGTGAATATTTGCTTTTAAGAGGTGCTGTAAACGTTGGAGAACAATCAGGTAAATTAGATGGTATCTCTCCATTGTTAGATAAAATTTACAATACCACTACTGAACACCGTGATGATTATACAATCACTGACCGTGCTGATATTGAAAAGAATGAAGTTGATTTTGGTAATGGTCAATACTACTATTACTACTTAGCGATGGATGATATGAATCGTCGTTACATGAATCAAATGTTCTTTAAAGTAATGGAAGGAACTGCTGTAGATAACCTAAGCAATGGTACAGTAGGTACAACAGGTGTGTTACCAAGAGTAGCAGCTAACGGTACTACTATTCAGTACACTGCAGGTTCTGCTGCTTTGAGTGATGTTCATACTTTGACTCGTGCATTGAATTTCTATGGTGGTGCAGGTGAGTACCATTGGTTACAAGATATTTATCAAAGACAAGAAATTAACGACTTGTTATTTGGTAAATACAATAACGGTGCTATCCTTTATGGTTCAGTTGGTGGAAACCAAGAAGCTGCGGTAAGTTACGGATTTAGTTCTTTCACTATTGATGGTTATACTTTCCATTTCTTCTTGAACAATATGTTTAGCCCTGAATCTGTATACCAAATTGCTCCAGGTTCTTTGACTCCTGAAAAACGTAACTATGGTTGTTTGATTCCTCAAAAAATCAATAGTGATGCTAAGACAGGAAAACAATTCCCTAGCTTCCAAATCGTGTTCCAAGAAGTAAACGGACAAAGAATCCTTACTACTGAAACAGGTATGTTAGCTCCTCAGAACAAAACTACTGACGCTCAAAAGACCATTACAATGTTGTCTTTCCCAGGTGTTCGTACTTTTGCTGCTAACCAATACGCTATCTTCAAAGGTGTATAGTTTTTGAGTGATGAATAATTAAAAGGGCCCCCTTAAAAAAGGGGCTTTTTTTATGCCACAATGTCTTGAAAATATATGTGGCTTTTCTTTTGTTAGTTAGATATTATTAATATATTTGTAAAAAAATAAACTATGGCAAAATCACTATCCGAGTTGACAAGTAACTCAATCGGAACGGATTCAGCTCTAAAGTCAAAGAGTGCGTCTGTTAAAAAAATTAAAAAAGAACCTGAAATCTATGTATTTAGATTGGTGACTGAACACCCTAAGTATTATGAAGGCTCTAGTGTATTCCCTCCAAGAGTAATGATTTCTAATAAAGATGTTATTCTTTGGAATTTTGGTACAGAAGAAGAGCCTGATTTACAGCCTAGACAGATTAGATATGTAGATGGACTTAATAGTATATTTGTTGATGAGCAAGAAGTTAATGGTGCATTACCTGAAAATATTGCTAACAAACAAACAAATGAAATTGTATTTGAGAATGGACACCTAAGAGTTCCATCATGGAAGAAGCAGCTTATACTTTTCTTGAAGATAAATAATCAATGTGAGCAGCAAAAAAATAAGTTTAAAAATATTAATAACTTATATAGATTATTAGACTTTGTAAATACAGATGATAATGTTATTGACCTTGGTAAGAAGAAAGATAGAGCATATGATGTTGCTCGTTCTGCTTCCGAAGAAGATATGATACCTCATGCTAAGTTCTTGGGTATACCATTTACTCATCCGGCAACAGGAGAAGAAAGAGATATTGATGCTATCAGAGAAGATTACAAATCTAAGGCATTAGAATCTCCTGAGAAGTTCTTATTGTATGCTAACAATCCTAAAGTTAAGATTAGATTTATTGTAGAGAAAGCTCTTAATAACTCAGTTATTACAACAGGATTAGTTAAGGGTCAAGTGCATTGGGTTTTAACTAAACAAATGATTGCTGAGATACCTACTAATAAAAATCAGATAGATGCTATCGTTGATTATGCTAGTTCTACTGAAGGTGAAGCATTCTTAAGAACATTGAAGACTCAATTGTAATTAAAATATATTCCGTATATTTGTTAAAAATAACAAAAAAAAATAAAAAAAATGGCAGACGATAAAAAACTAATGATGAAATCTTCATCAGATTCAACAGGGATGGGTGAAAAACCAGACTATGCTAAATTGAAAAGAAGAGCAGAAGTTGGAGATAGTATAGGAAAATCTATTGCAGGTGAGCATTATGGTAAGATAGGTTTACTATTTAAGACAACTGCTAGTGTTGGAAAAGACGAAGCTGATTTTGCAGGACAGGGTCCTTTAAAAGGTGTTACTGTTAGGATTAATAAAGCAACTAAAAAAGCTCAGTTAACTCACGATGGTCAAACACAAGAAATGTCTATAAGCGAGTTAGGTGATATGACTTCTAAAGCTCACGGAGCATGGACTAAAAAATTAGAAGAAATATCTAAGTCTGCTAAAGCTCCTGAAGAAGCAAAGTCTGAAACTCCTGAAAACGTTAAAAAAATTAACGAGGCATTAAGAAAGAAGCAATAATCAATTATTAAGATAAGCAAAGTCCCTCGATTGATTTCGGGGGATTTTTTTGTATATTTGTGAAAATATCTACAATGACTGTTGACCAAGTATACTCCATATTAAAATTCATTGTTAGAAAAAATCAATTAGGTAGTTTACCTCCTGCTGAATTTGAATACGCATTTAATACAGCTCAAAGGAACTACTATGATTTTCTAGTAGGAAGAATAGAACAATACCAATATGGAAGACCTGTTCCTAGGGTAGGATTATCAATGACTGATAATATAGTTACTAGGCTAATGCCATTCCAAAAAACATCTACCCAAATACTTTCATCAGGTATTGTAACAAAGCCAAGTGATATTAATAAACTATTGGCTATGTATACACCAAGTAATTACCGTGTATATAGAATAGAGGAAGATAGATTTGCCGAAAGAATGCAAGACTCTATAGACCCTATAGATGAGAATAATGCTTTTTATATAGAAGAAAAAAGCTCATACCAAGTATACCCTACTACATTAACAAGTGTGGTTATTAAATATTTAACTACACCTACTGATGTAAAATGGAACTATACATTAGATGGAAATGGAAGACCTGTTTACACATCTACAGGTAGTGTTCAACCTACTTGGTTAGAAAATGATTATGATGAGTTAATAGCTAGAGCAGCTAAAATAATTGGTGTATCTTTGAAAGAGCCTAATGATGTTCAGTATGGCAATTCTGTAATACAAACCGGAGAATAATGGTAGTTACTACAAATCAAATGATAGATAGGGTTAGGAGAAGTTATTACAATAACTACCCTAGTGACTCTTCTGTGCTTACTGATAATGAGATATTGTTATTTATTAACGATGCAGTAGCAGATTCTATATCAAAACAGACTAATGAGAATTATGCTGTAACAGGTATAATGACTGTACCTGATGGTTATATAAGTACATTTCAAATAACATCTTTAGTAAAAGATGCTGACACAGGATTTTATACTTCTACAATACCTCATCCTCCTTTAGGACTACCTGATAACTCAGCAGTTCAAGGATGCTTTTTTGTTGGTATTAAAGGTCAAAGTAAGCCTGTAATATATGTATCATCTAGCCAAGTTGATTACTTTAGGTTTATGCCTTCTCCTCCAAAGGCTGCTTATTATTGGATTGAAGGTAATAAGATATTTATATATGTTAAGACTAATTTACCTGTAGGAACAAAGTTAAATGTTAGAATGGCTACCATGACTACGAGTGATTTAAACGCTCCTATTAATGTTCCACCTGATGCTATAGACTTTGTTTATAGTACAGTATTTGCTAAATTAGTACAAAGAAAAGGTTTCAATTCAGATGAAGTAACAGACGGAAAAGATAGAGTATAATGATAAACCAAGAAAATCAAATACAGAAATACGTAAAGCTTTCAGAGATTGTCAATATGTATATTGATGAAAGCAGAGGTACTACTAAGGACTTTAGAAGACTATGGGTACTTGCTTTCCGTGGTTTAACAGACCTTGGATTAGATGTAACATGGACTCCTAAGATAGACTTAATAAATGTTAACCCTAACTTGACTGTAGATTTACCTGATGATTACCTTGATTGGGTAAGAGTAGGTATATTTAATTCATTAGGTGAGTTAGCTACATTAAGAGTTAATGACCAACTTACTACATATAAAGACACTCATCCTAATAGGTTACAAGATATAGCTTCTTCTTTAGGTGCTGATATAAACTATCTTCAATATCCTTATTGGTATGGCTATTGGGATGACCAGGGTTATGAACATTACTTTGGTGCGGGTTCAGGGTTAGTGCAAGCAGGGGAGTGTAAAGTAGATGCTCAGAATGGAGTTATAATATTGGACCCTCAATTTAATTACTCTCAAATAGTATTAGAGTATATTAGCAGCCCTGTAATGGATGATGATTATACTATTGACTTCAAGGCTCAGGAAGCTTTAATAGCTTGGTTAAGATGGAAGGATATTCAGTCATTGCCTAGCACAAGACTTGTTAATATTAGTGAAAAAACTATTAGACAAAAAGAATATTACTCTCAAAAGAAATTAGCTAGAAAACGAATTAAACCATTCCGTTTACAAGTTGCTGAACAATATTTCCGTGAAGGAGAACGCTTAGCGGTTAAAGGATAATATATGCCAATAGAGAATAAGATATTTAACGGTATAATGAATTATGATGACCCTAATGATGCTTTACCTGCAAGGCATCATAGGACATCTAGTAATGCGATATTCAGGGGTAACCCTGGTAATACAAGAATGGAATCTACATTAGGTAACAGACTTGTAACTAATTCATATTTACCATCGGGTGTAAACCAAACTATAGGTACATTTTATGATTCATTAAATAATCGTGTATTTATATTTAATTATAATAGTTTAGGTCATAATGGTATATATGTTTTTAATACTCAAACAGAAACATTCCAAACCTTAATTCAATGCGGAGCAAACACAGATGGTGATATATTAGGGTTTAATTTAACTACACCTATTGATTCCATAAATTTAATATACGGTGATAATACTGATGGAGATTTATTATCTTTTGTAGACTCTTTAAAAAGACCAACAAAATTAAATGTAGAAAGATACTTAGCTAACACATATAGCTTTGTTAAAAGAAGTTATATAGATGTTGCGAAGATGCCTCCATCTAATCCAATTAAATCTGTTTACGCTTGTGATACAACTTATACAGGTAATAATTTAAAGAATGGTTTGTTTCAATTTATATACAGATTTGTATATGATGATAACGAAACAAGTGTTTGGAGTACAGGTAGTAAAACGGCTTTGCCTTTTTTACCTAACAATGATGGTACTGCCGGCAATGCTAAGTTTTTAAATAATAACATTAAAATGTACTTTGATACAGGAGATGTTAATGTTAAAAAAATAGAAGTTGCTTTTAGACAAACAAGAGAAGGTGCTACAAGTCTATATAGTTTAATACAATCTTTTGATAAGACTTTATTAAGTATCCCTAATAACGATTTATGGGAGTTTAATTTTTATAATGATGGAGTTTATATACCTGTATTAGAAACAGAACAAATACTTTTATTTGACTATGTTCCATTAAAAGCTAATACTCAGGAGTTATTAAATGGTTCAGTTCTTATATACGGTGGTATTACAGAAGGGTATGCTAACGTTCCTGTAACTGCTTCTATTTCTCAGTCTACTACAACTGATAATATAAATTCAAGAAATGGATTATTATTTTTTGCCGAAAGCATAAGTAGTAATTCTATAAAGATAGTTTTAGATGGTACAATAGGTTCAAGTGCCGGTACTTTGGCAGCACTACCTAATACTACTTTTAATGTTTATGCAAGGACATTATCTAATACAGATATGTCTTTTTATTATACTGAATCAACTCAGGGTATATCTTCTGCTATTGCAGGTTTATCAGCAGCAGCTATTGCAGCAGGGTATACAGTTACTACATCAACAAATTCATTAATAATAACACATAGTAATATTGTACTTTGTGGGACAATATACAGATATAATTATTCTACTATAGCTAATCCTAATTGGGATGTTTTATATACATTATATGCAAACTCTTCTTATCAATATGGTATTGTTTATTACGATGCAGATGGTAAGACAAATGGAGTAAATACATCAACAGGATTAAAACTTACTACTCAGGTAGGTGGAGCTTTTGAACCTGAGACACAAATATTAACTAAAAGAACTTTAACAATAAATAATACTCCCCCATCATGGGCTGCTTATTATCAAGTAGTAAGGACAAGTAACCTAAACTATGGTGATAAGGCTTTGTATTGGGTATCTAGTGGTTCTTTTTCTGATAAAGATGTATCAGTTGCTCCTCCTATAGGACAGCAGTATTCTTATTTAAGAATAGATAATATATACGATTACAATTTACAAATAAAGGCTACTGAGGGGGTTGTAGGTTATACTTTTACTACAGGAGATAGAGTTAGATTTATTAAGAGATTTAATGCACTTGGAGTACAGGCAAATGATTATTCAGGAATGAATCTTGATTATGAAATATTAAGTGTAGATACTAACCCTGTAATGAATGGTATAGCCAAGGATGGTGCGTATATTAAAATATATTATCCTACTAATGACATTAGTTCTACGTTTGCTTTTGATGGCACACCTGACTTTCAGAACTATGAAATATTCATATATAATAAGGCTAGTGTAATATCTACAAGTCAACAGACTTATTTTGAGATAGGAGAGAAATATGATATTTCAAATGGTTTACATTTAGGAAACATTCAAAGTCAAACAGGGTCTCAACCGGCAATAATTGATTTCCAGGATGGAGATGTGTTTTATAGAAACAGAAATGTAGTTATAAGTCCTAGTTATCAGATAAATGCAGTAGGTATAAGTAATTATAGTAACTCTTATGTTACATATCAAATAGGTGATTCAAGTCAAGATATAACTACTACAAATTATAATATAGGACACTCTATAAACACTACTGCTTCACTAGCTTATGGTGTATACCCTCAATTTAGTGACCCGAATTATAATTATTGGAACAAATCTTCCGTTGATTATAATGTAAGATTTAAGTTTTCATTTGAAATACATAGCAGCAATTCAGAGTTAACTACCTCTATTAGTGCTTATATAAAAACGTATAACGCATCTAATGCTTCATATGTTAAAATATTAAATCCTCAACAAGTAAATGTTATTAATGTTGAGTATCCTATAAACATAGATGCTATTGTAAAAGTACCTGCCGGATATAAGGCAATGTTAATTTTTACAAATGATTCTAATGTTATTGATTTACACTCAGGTGCATTTACAATGACTGTAACACCTTTGAATACTATTAACATAGAAATAGATGATGCTTCTTTTAGTGATGTTTACAATGTTAAAACTAATTCAAATTCTAGGCCTTTAGTTGTAGATATAAATGCTAAACAATCTTATTTCCCAACAACTGTAAGATATTCTCAATCATATCAACAAGGAACAAGTATCAATGGAACTAATAGATTTTATTTCTTAGACTCAGATGATTACGATAGAAAGTTTGGAGATATAATGAGAATGAGGCTGCATAACAAGGACCTTAGGATATTTCAATTTAAAAAATGTGGAGTTGTTCCTGTTTTCTCGGTTGAAACATTAAATCAGGATGGTACTAATAACTTAGTGGCTTCTTCTAAAATAATAAACCCTATTAGGTATTATGAAGGAGATTTTGGTATAGGCAATCAACCTTCTAGTCTGTGCACATCAGGTTATGCTGATTATTTTTGCGACCCTGTTAAAGGGTATTTATTAAGATTATCACAGGATGGCTTAACACCTATAAGTCAAACTTATAAAATGCAGACTTTTACAGGTAATAATTTAACTAATTATCTTAGTAATCACGCATATGCAACAGGTGGGTACTCTAAAGTGTTAGGTGTATTCCATTTTTCTAAAGATAGAAGTGGTGAATATATATCTATGCTTCAAGGTTCTACCGACTTGACTCCTTATACTTTAAGTTTTGATGAACAAAAGAACTGCTTTACTACTTTTTATGACTTCCATCCTGATTGGGCAGTATGTTATGAGAACGTATTAGCTACATTTAAAGGGGGGAATATATACATTCATGATAGTAATACCTGCAATAATTTCTACGGAACGCAATACAATACATCTATATCATTAGTTTTCAATGAACAGAATATAGTTAAGAAGACATTTAATTTTATAACAATGGATTCTTCTGATATTTATATTGCTCCTTCTATAACTACAGTGCTAGGTCAGTCTAGTAACTTAGTTGCAGATGATTATGAGCTTCAAGAAGGGTTGTATAGTGCAGCCTTTATGAGAGATGCAAATAGCCTTGGAGGAATTATTAATGGAGACTATTTAAAAGGTACTTGGATTCAGGTAACTTTGCAACAAGTTAATGCAAGTAATTTTGTATATTTGTCAGGATTATATTTGGGTTACCAGGTAAGTCCCCGTAATTATTAAAATATTTTTATATGTTACCAATAGGTTTATTAGCAGGTGGAGTACAAGCAGCTATGGGGATAGGTCAAGCTATCGGTGGTGCTATAGGTATGAGAAAAAAGAAAAGAGAAGCTGATGCTGCAATAGAGGGAATACAAACATACAAAGGTTCAAAAGAAATAGGTGGTATATATGAAGGTGCTAAATTAAGGTCTACAACAGGTCTTAGTGGTGCTGCTAAGCAAATGGCTACACAAGGTGCTCAACAAGCAGGAGCAACCGCTTTAGCAGGAGCACAGTCTAGAAAGGCAGGATTAGGAATGATTGGTTTAGTTCAAGCTCAATCAAATAAAGCAGCTTTAGGTTTAGCTAGTCAAGAAGAATCTGCTAGAAGACAGAATGAACAATCTTTGACAAGAGCAGCACAAATGCAGGCTAGTGAAAAAGAAAAAGAATTTAAGAGTTCACAAGAGAAACAACAATTAAAGGCTAATATGGCTATGCAGGAATTGGCTAAAAAAAGAAGTCAAGTATCTCAGGGCTTATCAGCAATTGGTCAAGGGCTTGGTACTATGGCTAGTACAGGTAGTTATGGCTCAGGGATGTTTAATGTTGGTAAAAAGAAAAAAGCTCCTGAATCTACGGTAGCACTTCCTGAAGATTAATGTAACATAGTTTTTAATTATGTTAATAAATAATAAATAAAACATATGGCATTAGGAATATCTGAACGTGCAATAAAAGAAGCTTATGGTCCTGTAGATTGGAGTGGCTTTTATAAGGGAATAAACGAAGGTGTAAGAAGAGCTCAGGCAGAAGATAAAGCAAAAAAACAAGCTGCACAAAAAGAATACTTTACTACATCTGCTGTATTAAGTAAAGATATGGCAGGAATCAGAGATGCAGATAACTCTGAAATAATGGGACATTATAATAATTGGAAGGTAGCTTCTCAAAAATTAATGTCTAATCCTAATCTTATAGAATCAAATCCCGAAGAATATGGTAAGCTATCTGCTCAGGCTAATGAGTCTTATGCTAAGGCTATGCAGACGATAGAGGCAAGTAAAGTTAAAAAGAAAGACCATGAAGCTATTGCAAAACATATGTTAGACCATCCTGATGACTATGAAGATGGTGCAAGAGATAATTTTATTAAAGTTACAAGGCAGCCTGTATCAAAATTAATAGAAAACAATGATGATGATATTGAAAAGTATAAATATAGTGGACCTAACGCTAATAAATATTTTTCACAGATAACTGATATATATTCAAAAGGTGTTACTAACGCTAGAATTATTAAATACAAAGATGATAAAGAAGGTGTAGTTATTGGAACGGAAGTTCAAATACCTGATATAATGAAAATACAAAATGGGGTATCTAATCTTCTTGACTCTTGGGGTAGCCGTAAAGAGAAAGCTGCTAAATCAATACTAAATAATTCTCAACAAGAATATTCTACAGTTGCTCAAAATTGGGATAATTTAGATGATAAATATTTTGAACAATTTAAAGACAGTAACAATAAAGATATGTTTCCTGAATATCAATCTCCTATAACAGGTAAGATGACAAGGAAGCCTGATTTAATATTCAACTCTCCATACGCATCTGTTAATTTAAGTTCATATCTACAAGCTAAAGGTGTAATGGGAATGCAGCCAAAAGAAGGTAAACCTATAGAAGATTTTGGTGCAAGTGGTGGAAGTATAAAAAAGAAACAATTACTTGGAGAAGTTGCTTTATCATTTAGTAAAAGACTTGCTGACTATAAATTAAAAAATGATTTATATAAACAGAAGACAGGTTATTCTATGAAGAATGACATAATGATGAATGATAGAGAATTGGAAAATGAATATAAATTAATAACAAGTTTAGTAGGTAAAGAAGAAGCTAGGAATATTGGTGATTACCAAAATTTGACACCTGATAAGATTGCAGAACTTGATTCTAAAATAAAATCAATTAGAGAGAAGTTTGGGTTTTCAGCTAGTCAGAGAGCAGCTAAAGAACAAAAGCCAAAAGAAGAGACAGATAAAACAAAGCCGACAGTAAAGCCATCGGGTTTAAAATGGCATTAAAATAGTTTTAAATAATGGCAGAAGAAATTATAGATAATCAACAACAGCCTGGTGATAATTTAAGTAAATATTATAATTACTTGAAATCAGCAGGTGCTGATGTTCCTAATACTGTCGAATCTTTTAAAAGCACATTATCAAATAAGGATAATGGTTCTAAGTATTTTAAATATTTAAAAGATAATAAATTTGATACTCCTGATACATACGAATCTTTTAATAGCACCTTAGGTATAGGACAAGAACCTGTTAAAGAAAAAAAGACTGCAGACTTAAAATCTATTTTATCAATACCTTCAACTAGGGATTCTTCCGAAAGCACAGGTACTAAGGTATCAGGTATGCCTGTAGGACAGAAGCCTACTAAAGAAGAAAAGAAAGCTCCTGTAGATTTAAAAGCTATACTTTCAATTCCTTCAACTAGAGCAGTAGGTGAAAGCACTAAAGGGAAAGATTTTCAATTAGAAATAGAAAAGAAACAAGGTGTAGCAGAAGCTCCAAAAAGACAGAAAGAAAAAGAAGAAAAAATAAAGCAAGCCAAAATAATTGGCTTAAAAAATACGACTAAACGTGCACTTGAAAATGATGGTTTTGCAGAAGGTGAAACCGGATATATGGAAGGTGATGCGAATTGGAAAGAACATGAAAAGAAAATATTAGACGGTATACAAGATGGAACTGTAGCTTTAACTACAGACAAACAAGGCAATCCTTATTACGTTCCTGCATATGGTCCTGTTAAAAGTTTAGTTGAAGCAGTTAAAAAATCATTCAACGATGAGAAAGACTCTTATAAATTTTGGGGTGGGTCAGATGAAGAAAAGGTAAACTTTGCAGATAATTTATTAAAAGATAATAAAGTCCCTTCGGGTGTTGCTGTTGGATGGGAAGCAGGTTTAGGAGAGTTTGCAGGTGGAGCTGCCGAAGATGTTACCAAAGGTGTTGTAGGTGGTTTGGTAGGTACTGCTTTAGGTGCTGAAACAGGCCCATTTGCAGTATTGTCGGGAGCTGCAGGAGCTTTTTTAGCTATGGCTCCGGGTTCTTATACTAAAGGATATACTTCTGAAATAATAAAAAGATATAAACAATCATTAGATAGTATAACTAAAGATGGAAAGGATGCAACTAAGGAACAGAAATTAGCTGCTATGAGACAAGCCTTACCTCAGGGTAGATGGGCAGGAGGTGTTGAACTTGTTAAGACAGGTGCTTTATCTTTTATACCTGGTGGTGGTAAAGCAGCAAGTGAAGGTTTTGGAGCATTACTTAAGAACTATGCTTCTCATACTGCAAAAGATGTTATTGTTCAGGGTGCACTTTCTTCCACAGGTGAAGCTGTAAAAGATATTGCAGCTAGTGCAAACGGATATAATGTAAGCACGGCTAAGACTTTTGAGGATGCTCTTAATGCAGGTTCAGAAGGTATGAAGACAGCTCTTGCTTTTAGCATTGCCCATGGTGCAATAAATGTTCCTAAGTACGTTAAAGCAGGTGCATTAGATTATTTATCTACTATTAAAAAATCAGAGCTTATTTCTTTTTCTAGAGCACAGGAAGCTAATGGTAAAGCACCTGTAGGCACTACTGAAAAACTTGTAGCTGATTTAGATAAATATAATAATGCTAAATCAAAAGTACCAAGTATAATACCTGAGAATAAGATGGCCACATTTGCCGGCCATGTAATGAAGAAAAATAAATTACAAGAAGAAAAATTAAAGTCTGACCCTTCTTTTCATGAAGAGTACGATAAGAGGATAGCAGCAGTTGATAAGAAGATTAAAAGTCTTGTTAGTAAAGATAATGTAGTTGCAGAAGAATCTGATGATGTTACAGGTGCTAAGGGGGAAGGTGTTCCTATGACTCCTGAGCATGAAAAATTTGTATCAGATAGTATAGATGTTTTAGGTAAGAACTTAGAAGAGTTAAAACAAAAAGAAGGCATTGTAGATACAAAAGAATATCAAGAAGCTCAGCAGAAGAAAGATTTAGAGCACGCTAAGACTTTTGGTTTTGATAACCAATATGAAGCTTTAAATAGTGTAGAGAAAAGAACAGGTGTTAAGTATGATAAATATGAAGACATACCTGAGGATGTATTAAAAACCACTTCGGAAGAAAGAGGTGCTGAAAAACAAGCTCAAAAAGAAAAGGATAACTTTTTAAATAAAGCTGCTGATTTACATGAAATTAATACCTTTGACAAAACAGATGATTCTAAAGAGCAATTAGATAATCATTTAGGTTTTGATATAAATAAAGATGAAGAACATTCTGATGAGCAGAAACAAACAAAGCAAGACATATTAGATAAGGTAGCTCAAAGAGAAAATGATTATAAGATTTCTAAGGAAGAGGAAGCTGCTCATAACAATGCAGATGAAGATACGGCTACAGAAAAACTTAATCAAACTGAACAGCAATATGACCAAGATAGAAATAGAACAAAGACTGGAGAACCTGCCTCCGAAATACCGGAAGATGTATTACCAAAGTCTACTCCACAACCCGACAGACCAAGTGCCTTCTCAGCAACCTTCGAGCAAGCAGGATTCAGAGATGAAGAATCCGCTAGAGCAGCTTTTAAGCGAGAGCAAGACAACGGAACAGGACACACCTATGAAGAGTTCCTTCATGAGAAGTATTGTGGATAAGGCTAGAAATACATTTAAAATTAAAAGAAATAAAAAGTAAATTTGTTTCATGAAAAATATAAAAGATATAGGCTCTTCAAAAGATAAGACATTATTGATATGTGATAACGGTTTGTTCTTTGATTTTGCTTTAAAGTTAGCTGAACATTTTAAGAAAGTATATTACTATACCGAGTGGAAGAATGCTTACCCAGGGATGGCCGAAGCAGTAGTTGGTACAGAATGGAAGAACGGTAAGAAGCTTAAAACTTTTGACGGAAAGAATATTGAGAGAATAGAGAATATGTTTTCTGTTATAGATGAGGTTGATTGTTTCTTTACTCCCGATATTTATGATGGTGATTTATTAGAGTTGTTTGAGCGTTCAGGTATACCTTGCTTTGGTTCAGGTAAAGCCGAGTGCTTGGAGTTGAATAGGTACGAGACTGCTCTAGAAATGAAATCTATAGGTATGGATGTTGCTAGAACTGTTAACGTAGTAGGTATGGCAGCTCTTAGAGATTTCCTTAGAAAGAATGAAAACAAGTATGTTAAAATTTCAAAATACAGAAAAACCTTTGAAACATTCCATCATATTAATTACCGCCTATCTGAACCGTTATTGGACAATATTGAGAACACACTCGGACCTCTTAAGTATATTGTTGAGTTTGTTGTAGTAGATAGTATTGATGCTATTGTAGAAGAAGGGATTGATGCTTATGCAGTTGATGGAGCTTTACCTTCAAAAGTGTTTACAGGATGCGAAATAAAAGATGTGAGTTATGCCGGTAAACTTGTAAATTTGTCAGACTTATCAGAAGGTAACACAAAGGTTAATGAGAAGTTTGTTAAGCTGCTAAAGAAATACGACCACAATGGTTTCTTTTCTACAGAAGTAAGAACAACTAAAGAAGGTAAACATTATTTTATTGACCCTTGTATGAGGCTTGGATTACCTCCAAACGCTTTATATCAAGAAATATATAATAACCTTGGTGATATTATTTGGAGTGGTGCTAATAATGTTCTTGTTGACCCTAGTACAGACAATCCTTATGGTATTGAAATATTGATAAGTAGTGGATGGCATAGTGGTAATCATCAGACAGTTTATTTTCCACCTGAAATTAGACAGTGGGTTAAATTGATTAACCCTATTAAGATTGATGGTACTTACCATGTATTAAGATTAGGAGATTCATCTACAATAGGAAGTTTAGTAGCAGTAGGTAAGAGCCATGAAGAGTGTGCTAAAAAAATTGAGAAGATGGCCAAGCTAATAGAAGGATATGATTTGAATATTAAGACAGAGGGTATAGGGGAAGCTATTGAAGCATTTAAACAAATGGAAAAATTAAGTAAAAAAAAATAAACTATGGCAAAGATTAAAGTAAAGAAAAAAGAAGATATGCAGGAAAAGAAATTTGTAGGTGCTATGCAAAAGCAATGGAAATCTAGACCTGATGTAATAGAAAAGTATGGTAAAGTAGAAGTTAAAAAGACTGTTAAAAAACCATAACATGCCTTTAGTAAAAGCTAAGTCAAAAAAGAAGGCTGATATTAATAAAGCGGTAAGCAAGAATATTAGCGAGTTAACTCATCACGGTACAAAAAAACGTAGCCGTGAACAAATAATCGCAGCAGCCATTTCTGCTGCTAAAAGATAATTACATATGTCTCTTTGCCCAAATAAGAATTTACAGGAGTGGAAAGACCTTGTTGAAAAATATGGTCATAGTAGAGCCCATCAAGCTTTTTTTAGAAAAGGAGATGGTGGTATACCTACTATTGATGAAGCTAGTAAGTTATTAAATATAGAACCTGATGCACCTACTAAGGGGCAACAAGAGTGGAGAGACTATGTAGATAATATAGATGTAAACAAAAAGACTGCTTTTCAGCAAATAAATGAAAAGGTAAAGGGTAGGTTTGATGGTTTTAAAGAAACTGCTAAGAGGGCAGTTCAAACTATATTTCCTCAGGCATTTGAGAAAGGGTTTTACGCTACAATGTCTAAGATTATATTAAGGGAAAAATTTGGTGAGTCTTATATAAAGAATTGGAAGGCTGATAAGGAATCAGAAAGCGTAATGAAAGAATGGGATTCAAATTATAGCCATAAAGAAAGGTTAGCATTTTTAGATGCCATGGAGAATCCTGATGCAATAAGCCTTGAAAAAGAGCCTAGGCTAAAACAACTTTCAGAATTATATAGAGATAGGCTAGATGCTGTCTACAAGACTATAGCAGGTATAAAAGATTTGCCATATATAGAAGATTACTTTCCTCACTTTTGGAAGAACCCTGAAAAGGCAAAAACTTTCTTTTCATCAATATCAGCTAAGAACCCATTACAAGGTAATAGAAGTTTTTTTAAGAAAAGATTTTTTGAAGATATAAGAGCAGGATTAGATGCAGGACTTGAATTAGCAACAGATAACCCTGAGGAAATAGTTAGGTTGTCTGAAATGAATGCTACCAAGTTCAAGATGGCTAATGACATATTTGACTCATACAAAGAAAGCGGTATGCTAACATTTGTAAGGGGAAAAGAAAAACCACCTGAGGGATGGAAATTAGTTGATGATGCTTTGTTTAAAAGAATGACTCCATTTGTGGTAGAAGGAGAAGAAGGTCCACAAGCGGCTGTTTCTATGAGTGGATGGTATATGCCGGAAGATGCTTCTAGAATAGTAAACAACTATCTAAGTAGAGGTCTTAAGGATATGAAGGGTGTAAGGCACGTTTACGAAGGATTGATGTATTGGAATAATATTAAAAATATGTTTCAGTTAGCATTAAGTCCTTTCCATATATTTACTACTTCTATTAATGCCGGTCTTACCGATATATCTATGGGTGTTCAGAATATAACAACAGGTAAGACTAAGAACATAGTTCAGGGTATAAGACAGATAGCAGAGGGTGGATTAATAATACCTTCTGTAATGAGAAACTTTGCAAAGGCAACTGCTATAAGAAAAGACGCATACTCAGGTAATGCTTCGGTAGAAGTACAAAGATTAGTAGAAGCTAATGGTAGGATAGATTCTGATAAAATGTGGATGACTAATGCAGGTTATCAGTTAAATAAAAATATTCAAAAGATTAAAGCAGATGGTTTACTTGGTGCTCCAATAGAAGTACCTATTGCTGTATGGAATGGATTGATGTCTACAGTAGAAGCTACAATGATGCCTACTGTTAAGTTTGTAAGTGCAATGAAGGTAGGTGCTCATGCTAGGTCCGTAGAGAATGAATTATCATTAAGAGGACCATTATCTGATGTTGAAATAAAAGATGTAGCTCAGAGGCATTGGGATAATATGGATGATAGGTTTGGCCAGGTTGTTTATGATAATATGTTTTGGCAAAAGACTATTAAAGATATTGCATTTATGACTGTTCGTTCTTTTGGTTACACAGGTGGTACATTAAGAGCTTATAGAAAAGGTGTTACAGAAATTCCTGAAAGTTTAGGAAGATTAAAAGAAGGACAAGGTCTTTCTTCAAGCTCAGCTTGGTTATTAATGCTACCTGTTCAAGCTGCTATGTATGGAGCAGTATATCATTATATAGCAACAGGTAAAGCACCCGAAGAGTTTAATGATTATTTCCATCCTAAAGATGGTACTAAAAACTTAGACGGCTCTGATAGAAGAGTTGACTTATGGGGTTATTATAAAGATGCTAATAACTGGATTCATAATCCATTTAAAACATTGATTAACAAGACTTCTCCTGCTGTAAATGAAATATCAGAAATATATAATAATAAAGATTTTTACGGTGCTAGTCTATATCAAGAAGATGATAACTTATTTCAAAAGGGTATAGATGTTTTAAAGTATGAATTTGGAACATTACAACCTTTTGGATTCAGAGAAAAACCAGGAGAAGAAGTTGGCAAGACTACTCAACAAAAAATAGAGTCTTTTATAGGTGTTCAGCCTTCTTCATCTAAATATCAAAGGACTGATGATGAAAATGTAGTACAGGAATTGTTATCAGACCAAATGAAAAATATGAGAAAAAGTGCAGACTATTCTCCTGAGAAGAGTGCTTACAAGAAGATTATAATAGAGCAGCTAAGAGAAAAGCAAGCACTAGACCAAATACCTAAAGAAGAGAAGATTAAGGCAGGTATAATGGATAGTCAGGGTAATATAGTTCCTAAAGCTTTAAAAAGTATAATGGGAGCATCTCACTTATCTAATATTGACAGAAGTTTTAAATACTTAGATGCTAAGAACCAACTTAAGGCAATAAGCAAAATGACTCCTGAGGGAGCTGCTGAGACTTTGTCTAATAGAAAAGTAGTTAAAAAGGTTAGAGAGTTTATTGATTTAAAGAGAGGAGCTCCTGAATTTTTTGAAAAGAACCCTGAATTAAAGAAAGCTTACGAACTAATAACTAAAAAGAAGTTTGACGAGACTGACGAGAGAGACCAAGCACAACAGGAAACTGAATCTAACCCATAGACCGCAAAATTTTGTATATTTGTCAAAACAATAGTTATGAGTTTTGTTGCACAATATACAGTTGCTCAAAGTGCTGATTCGACATCCTTGATTATTACAGATACTTCAAGTTATGCTACAGAGGCTAAAAGTACATTCTCCTCTAGAAGGTTATATTTATATAAGATAGATGGTACTACTTACGTTCCTGTAGGTACATCTACTGTTTATATAGACTTTAGCTTTGCTAGTTATCCTACGGACCAAATTACTATCACTGGTTTCACTCAGGATTTATCTTTAAGAATAGAGATGGATTTAGTAAGTACATCACCTCAAACAGGTAGTGTGTATACTGCTTCTAATGTAGTTTCAATGGTAGGTTACACGAATGCAGCTATTTACAATGCAGCTCAGATTGCTGCTACTAATCCTATTAGAATATCGGATAAAGTGTTCTTTGATAGCTTAAGACAGTTACAGAGAGAAAAGGTTACTGCTCAGAATGCAGGAACTTATGGAGACCAATTTTCGGCTCAGGCAGCTTTAGACAGAGCTTACCAAATTATTTTACAGACTAATCTAAGATTCTAATGTATAACAGCACTACGATAACATCAATACTTCAATACGCAGATATATCTATGTTTTTAGGTGCTGATGAATACGAGATAGAAAAATATTATAATTGGATTGACGAGACTGATAGGTTGGAGATGATTGATATTATTAAAGATGTTATCAGATATTACCAACCATACTTAGGAGGTACAAGTCAGTTTGATAGGCTTGTTAACTATTTATACGCTCTTATAGGCAAGTGGATTGCTAGTGCAGAGGTTATATCAAATAATCCTCATGGCATCATTTCAGGGCAGCCGATAGCTCCTGTTAACCCTTCTACGGGTATAGGACAAGTTCAGGTAATAGTGGGAGGCACAGGTAGCCCTATCCCGGCAAACTCATACTCATATACAAGTACAGCTTTTATAGGTAAGACTATTATAGTTATAGTTGACGGAATTATTATACAACAAAATTTACCATTACAATTTTCTTATACATTTAATTCAACTACCGGGACAATCTTATTTAACTCTCCATTGAATCAAAATCAAGTTGTAACGGTGGTATATTTTGGATAATTATGAAAAGAATATATATTTTATTTGCATTTGTTATTAGCTTCTTCGTGTCTAATGCTCAGAACCCTGTTGGGTATCCTCAGCTATTTAATGGTAAGTGGTATAGATACTCTCAGTATTTGGGAGTAGACTCTGCGTTACTTGTAAGTAGTAAAGATACTTCTTGGAATCCTAAGCAGCCATCTTTAGTATTTTGGCAGAGGCCAGGTATAGATAGTTCTTTTTGGTTATTCAATGGTGTTAAGTGGAATAAGTTAAATCAGAATATAGACACATCAAAGATTAGTGCTAGTGTGAAGTATAGTGATACTGCTAGTATGTTAAACCCATACCTTAGAAAAATAGATACTACAGGTAAATGGTTAAGCTCAGGATGGCTACCTTCCTTAGTAAAATATAGTGATACTGCTTTAATGTTAGTACCATATGCTAAAACATATCAATTAGGGTCATACGTTAAATATTCGGATACAAGTTCAATGCTTAATCCTTATTTAAGAAAGATTGATACTACAGGTAAGTGGTTAAGTAGCGGTTGGTTGCCTTCATTGGTTAAATATTCTGATACTGCTTCAATGTTAAGTCCTTATTATAGAACTGCAAATGCAAATGCTGCCTTAGCCTTAAAATTAAATATATCTGATACAAGCTCAATGCTTAGTGGTTATAAGACTTATTATCCTAGAAATGCGATTAGTGCCGGAACAGGAATAAGCTATAACCCAACTACAGGTGTTATAACAAACTCTAGCCCATCTACAGGTGGTACGGTTACGAGTGTGGCTACTAATAACAATACAGGTATTACAGGTGGAACAATTACTACTTCGGGAACTCTTTCAATAGATACTACTATTATTTCTACTAGATTATGGCGACAAAAAGGTATAGATTCTGTGTCTGCTAATGTTAATTTAAAAGTTAATATTTCAGATACAGCTAATATGCTAGCCAATTATAGAAATGGAATTATTGCATTAAACGCTGATACAGTATATCAAGCAGCCCAAATTGCAGCTAGGGTTAAATATACCGATACTGCTTCAATGCTTTCTCCTTATCAAAGAAGTTTAACTGCTGTAAAATATAGTGATACTGCTTCAATGTTGGCAAATTACCGTACAGGAATAATTGCTTTAAATGCAGATACAGTTTACCAAGCAGCCCAAATTGCTGCGAGAGTAAAGTACACAGATACAGCTTCAATGCTAAATAATTATCTTAATGGTATTATTTCTCTTAATGCCGATAGTAGTTATCAAGCAGGTCAGATTGCAGCAAGAGTTAAATACACAGATACATCTTCAATGTTAAGCCCTTATGCAAGAACTACAGCTTTAGGAAGTTATGTTAAATATACCGATACTGCTTCAATGCTTTCTCCTTATGGTCGGCTTAATTACATTAACACGCAACTTGCAACTAAAGTTAATTATACAGATACGGCTTCCATGCTTAGTCCATATTACAGGACTGCAACTGCTAATGCAGCTTTAGCTTTAAAAGTAAATTATACTGATACTGCTTCGATGCTTAATAATTATCTTAATGGTATTATTGCTCTTAATTCCGATACTATCTATCAAGCTGCTCAAATTGCTGCAAGAGTTAAGTATAGTGATACGGCTGCAATGTTAGCACCTTATACAAGGTCAGTAAGTGGCGGTTATTTGCCTTTAAGTGGGGGTACTTTAACCGGTAATTTAAATGGGACTACTGCTAATTTTACAGGGTTTGTTTCAGCTAATGGATTTCAATCTGCAGTAACAGGGGTAGCAGGTGGTTCTACTACTAATATGACAAGTTCATCATCACAGAATTGGTATATAACAAGTGGTGCGCCAACTACAACTACAATAGTATTACCCAATGCAACAACTATCGCAATAGGAAATACTTATCAATTTAACAATAATGCTACAGGTGGTTTAGCAATACAACAATATGGTGGGGGTGC